>Ga0181576_10001091_pt1 | contig 20663 bp, 16 predicted proteins | sample 101ome_22_FD_132464 | JGI IMG/M metagenome (GOLD analysis project Ga0181576, IMG submission 132464) | Coastal salt marsh microbial communities from the Groves Creek Marsh, Skidaway Island, Georgia - 101412BT metaG (megahit assembly) | ecosystem: Environmental > Aquatic > Marine > Intertidal... | reverse complement strand
TCTTTATATTCGTCTGAGTCAAAGGCACTTACTGCCATCATCATCATGGATTTAGCTTCCTCGACTTTAATATACATATCAACTAATTTATGCTGAATGACTTGAAATTGGCTAATAGATAAACCAAATTGTTTTCTTTCTCTAATATAAGTAGAGGTCAGATTAAATATTTGCGATAGAACACCTATAGATTCTGCTACAGAAGCAATAACACCATAATCCAAAACGTTTTGTAGAATACTATAACCACTTCCAACTTCTCCAAGCACAGCATCACCAGTAATTTTAAGATCTTTAAATTCAAGTTCAAGAGCTCTGGTACCGTCAACAAAAGGATATTCTTTACCGTCTAAGTTTTCTAAATCTGATTCGATAATAAAAAATGTTAAATCTTTCTCCAAAGAATTAGTATTCCCTGTTTTCACAATTGTTAAAAATTTTTCAGAAATAGAACCGTTAATAATGTGGTTTTTTTTTCCATTTAATGTCCAAAAGTCACCATCAAAATTTCCGACCAGATTGACATTCAATGGTAAATAATTAAAGGATGGTTCTTGAATGGAAGGAGAAATAATACTTTCACCTTGGGAAATCATTGAGAATAAAATATCTTTTTGCCACTTAAGGGCACCCTGTGAAATGATCTTAGAGGATAGAACTGAATTTAAAAAAGGTTCGGAAACTAAAAATTTACCAAAAGTTTCCATGATAATCATCAACTCAACTGGACCACCTTTAAAGCCACTGTATTCCTCAGGAATAAAAAGATCAAATAAACCCATTTCTCGAAAACTATCCCAGATTTGTGGTGAGCTTACACTTTTAGATTCAAGAAGTGACTTTTTGAAATCAATTGTATAATTTTTAGCAAGAAACTTTTCTAAGCCATCTTTTAAAAGTTCTTGTTCTTGAGTTAACGAAAAATTCATTTTTTTATATTTTTAAAACCTGTTTAGCAATAATATTTTTTTGAATTTCATTCGTTCCTCCATAAATAGAAACTTTTCTATAGTTGAGATATCTGGAAGTCAAAGGGGATGTAATTTCTGGGGAGACCCTCGGACCAACCCAGTTTCCTGACCAGGAAAGAGGTAGGTAAGGCATCGCATTCATTCCTCCTGCTTCTAACATAAGCTCAGTAAGTTTTTGTTGGATCTCTGTGGCTCTAATTTTAATAATCGATGATTCATCTCCAGCTTTATCTGGAACTGTATCAGATGCGATTCTTAAAACTGTCCATTCAAGCGCATCAATTTCAATTGATAGTTGAATAAATTTATTATTAAAAACATCATCATTTGAAAGGGAATAGCCATTTGAATCTTTTTGCAATGATAAATGCTTTATGTATTCGAGATCTTTTCTTGCTGCACCAACTGCAGCGATGCTTGTTCTTTCGTTAGATAATAAAAATTTTGCAATAGACCAGGCTTTACCCTCCTCGCCAACAAGATTTTCTACCGGCACTTCAACATTACTAAACCAAACTTCGTTGACCTCATCTTCATTACCCATCGTATTTATAGAACGAACCTCAACTCCTTCAGCTTTCATATCAATCAAAAGCATTGAAATTCCATCTTGAGGTCTATTTTCATTAGAGGTTCTTACTAAACAAAAAATATAATCGGCCCAGTGTGCATATGAAGTCCATGTTTTTTGTCCATTAACAATGTACTTACCATTTTTAAGTTCTGCCTTAGTCTTAAGTGAGGCAAGATCAGAACCAGAACCAGGTTCAGAGTAACCTTGGCACCACCATTCTTCTCCTGACAGAATTTTTGGCAAAAATCTTTCTTTTTGGAAGTCAGATCCAAAATTAATTATTACTGGTCCAATCATTGTTAAACCGAATGGAGACAATCTTGGAGCACCTAAAAATGATGTCTCATAATCAAAAATATATTTTTGCAAAGGGTTCCACTCACAACCTCCTAAGGTTTTTGGCCAGCTTGGAGCAATCCAGCCTTTATCAAAAAGACTCTTATGCCAAGACATTACATCATCCTTGTACATAGTTTGATAATGCAGTGATTTGTTTTTTAATTCAGTTGAAAGATTTTTTTTTGTGAAATCTCTTACTTCATTTCTAAAATTATTTTCAGAATCTGTAAATTGGAAGTCCATAAATTTGATGATAATATAGTAATAGAAAGATTATCATAATTAGAACTACACATTTATTAAATCCTCATGAAAATTGATACATCATTAAACAGTACAACAAATAAACTTAACTTAGATAATTATTGGCTGCCATTCACACCCAATAGACAATTTAAAGAAAATCCTGATTTAATTTCAAATGCATCTGGTCATCATTATTATTTAGAAGGTGGAAGAAAAATTCTTGATGCTATTTCAGGTTTATGGTGTGTTAATGCAGGTCATTGTAGAACTCCAATAGTTGACGCAATAAAAAAACAAGTTACTGAGCTTGATTATGCAACTGCATTTAATATGTCTCACAAGAGTGTATTTCTTACTGCAAATAAAATTGCCAAATTAATGCCAGAGAACTTAAATAAAATTTTTTTCACCAATTCCGGCTCAGAAGCAGTTGACAGTAGCTTGAAAATTGCAGCTGCATATTTTCAGGCTATTGGTGAGAAAAGTAAGCATAGATTCATTGGTAGAGAAAGAGGATACCATGGTGTTGGATTTGGTGGTATTTCAGTTGGTGGCATTCCCTCCAACAGAAAAGTTTTTAGTCAATGCTTAATTCCTGGAGTTGATCATATCAGACATACTCACATTCCTGAAAAAAATCTTTTTTCAAAATCACAACCTCATCATGGTGCTGAATTAGCAGATGATTTGGAAAGAATTATTCAATTGCATGATGCTTCCAATATTGCAGCACTTATTATTGAACCAATTGCAGGTTCAACTGGTGTGTTAATTCCACCAATTGGTTACCTAGAAAGAGTTAGGGAAATTTGTGACGAACATAAAATATTACTTATTTTTGATGAAGTAATTACTGGTTTTGGAAGAACAGGTTCTGCATTTGCCTCACAATCGTTTAATGTCACACCTGACATGATTGTTTTTGCAAAAGGAGTTACAAACGGCACTATTCCCATGGGTGGAGTTGCAGTAAGACAAGATATTTATGAATCTATGATGCATGGCCCAAAATGGTTAATCGAGCTTTTTCATGGTTATACGTATTCAGGTCACCCTATTGCATCTGCAGCTGCAAATGCAACTATTGATCTATATGAAAGCGAAAAACTTTTTGACAAAGCAAAAGATTTAAGTCCATATTTTCAAAAAAAGGTTCACTCTTTATCTAATTCAAAACATGTGGTTGACATCAGAAATTATGGTTTGATGTGTGGAATAGAACTTGAAAAAATTAAGGAAAAGCCGGGGGTAAGAGCTTATGATTGTTTCAAGAAATGTCTCGATGCTGGTGTACTTGTGAGAAATGCTGGTGATGTTATTGCTTTAACACCACCTTTAATTACGGATGAAAAAAATATCGACTTGATTGTGGATACTGTTCATGATGCCTTAAATTCGATTTAAGAAAAGCCATGAAAGTTGTAATAGCTCAGATGGAGCACGAAACAAATACATTTTCTCCAATAGCAACAGAATGGAAACACTTCGGTAAAAATGGTCCATATCTTGGAAAAGATGTTATTTCAGAGATGTCTAAAACAAGGACTCCAATTGGAGCATTTATTGACCTTTCAAAAAAAAACAACTTTGAGATTGTTACCCCTATTTCTGGTTTTGCTTATCCTAGTGGGCCTGTAACCCAAAATACTTATCAAAAATTTTGCCAAATTATTCTTGATTCAATCGGTGATGATTGTGATTTATTACTTTTGGACCTTCATGGCGCAATGGTTGTGGACAATACTACAGATGACCCTGAGGGAGATTTATTAAGAAAAATTCGTGAAAAAAATAAAAATATTCCAATTGGTTGCTCATTAGACCTTCATGCTAATGTTACTCCAAACATGGTGAAATATGCTGATGTTATTGTTGGTTATTCAACTTATCCTCACATAGATATGTATGAAACTGGATCAAAAGTGTTTGATTTGATAATTAAAAAAATCAGAAAAAAAAATATCAACAATACTCTATATCAAATTAACATTCCTATTCTTGCTCAAACGCTCAAAATGGATACATCTACTGGAGCAATGAAAAAATTAATTAATTTTGCAAAAAGTTACGAAAATGACAAAACCCCATCAATTTCAATTTTTGGTGGATTTCCTCAAGCGGATACTTTTTATACAGGTATGAGTTGTATTATTAATACCTATGAAACAGAGAAAGAAGCTAATATACTTTTAAAAAAAATTAATGATTATGCTTATAACCTAAGAGATGACTTCTTGTGGTTTGATGACCCATTAGAAAAAACATTGCTGAAAGCAAAATCAAAAGAGGCTTCTAAACCTATTTTATTGATTGATCATTCTGATAATTGTGCCTCTGGCGGAACTCAAGATACGATGACTGTATTAGAAAAGTGCATAGAATTAGATTTACGCGGTATTGCCGTAGGGCCTATAAGAGACCCCGAAACTGTTGATCAATTATTTAAATGTGATATGGATACAGAATCAACCATAAAACTTGGTGGTAAAAATGACATGCCATTAATTAATTTAAAAGGAAAGCCCTTGCTACTTAGAGGAAAATTAATTAATAAAACAAATGGTGAATACACAATCACAGGTCCACAATTTACTGGTATAAAAGCGTTTATGGGAAGAACGGTTGTGTTTGAAACCATTAATGCGCAGATTGTTATTTGTGAAAACTTACAAGAGCCCTGGGATATTGGAGTTTTTGAAAGTGTAGGAATTAATCCCAAAAAAAAGAAGTTCATTTTGCTAAAATCAAGAATGTATTTTAAGCCAATTTTTCAGCCAATTTCAGATGACACATTTTATTGTAAAGGAAATGGTGTTACCTCATCTGATTGGAAAATTTTTAACTACAAAAAAATTCGACAACCAATATATCCATTATCATCATGAATCACATTGAACATTTTATCGACGGAGATTTAGTATCTTTTGAAGAAGAAAACTTAAAGGTTTACAACCCCGCATCTGGAGAAGTTAAATCTAGTGTATCCATCGCTTCTAAAGAAACTGTGTCAAAAGCCATAACTTCATCAAAAAATGCTTTCTCCACTTGGTCAACAACACCAATTTCCAAAAGAACACAAGTCCTTTTTGAATTTAAAAAATTAGTTGATGTAAATATTAATACACTTGCTAAAATTATCACCTCTGAACATGGTAAAACTATTGATGATGCAAAAGGTGAAGTCCTTAGAGGACTGGAAGTTCTCGAATTTGCCTGTGGTATTCCATCCCATTTAAGAGGTCAATTCTCTGACAATGTTGCTCAAGGAATTGATGTTCATTCATTTCGTCAGCCTATTGGAGTTACTCTTGGTATTACTCCTTTTAATTTTCCAGTAATGGTTCCAATGTGGATGTTTCCTATTTCAATTGCTTGTGGAAATACATTTATCCTTAAACCCTCTGAAAAAGATCCGTCTGCGAGTCTATTTCTAGCTGAATTGTTCAAAGAGGCTGGCTTACCGAGTGGAGTTTTAAATGTTGTTAATGGGAATCACACAACCGTTGATAATTTAATGAATAGTCCAGAAATAAATGCTGTTTCATTTGTTGGTTCAACTCCAGTGGCAAAAATAATTTTTGAAAAAGCAAATAAAAATCATAAAAGAGTACAAGCTTTAGGTGGCGCGAAAAATCATCTATTTGTAATGTCTGATGCTGATCTTGATCAAGCCAGTGATGCATTGATTGGTTCTGCTTTTGGTTCAGCTGGAGAAAGGTGTATGGCGATTTCAGTTGCTGTTTTAATGGATGATATAGCTGATGATCTTATCGAGATATTAAAAGATAAAACAAAAAACTTAACAATCGATGATGGTGAAAAAAATGCAGATCTTGGCCCTTTGATTTCATCAGTGCATAGAGAGAAAGTTTTGTCATATATTGATTCTGGCATTAAAGATGGAGCTCATTTAATCTTTGATGGAAGAGAAAATGAAAAAATTAAAAATTCTAAAGGATTTTTCTTAGGTCCTTCTATTTTTGACATGGTTAAAACTGATATGAAAATATATCAGGAAGAAATTTTTGGACCAGTACTTTCGATTATCAGGGTTAAAAGCTTTGAAGAAGGCTTAAAAATAATTAATAATCATCAATTTGCTAATGGTGTTTCAATTTTTACAAAAAACGGAAAGTTTGCCAGAGACTTTTCTCGTAAAATAGAAGTGGGTATGGTTGGTATCAACGTTCCTATCCCTGTGCCAGTTGCATTTCACAGTTTTGGTGGTTGGAAAAATTCAATTTTTGGTGATTACCATATTTATGGACAAGATGGTGTTAATTTTTATACCAAATTAAAGGCTGTTACATCAAGATGGCCTGATTTTAAAGTTGGTGCACAATTTGTTATTCCTAGTAAAGATTCTGAGTAAATTAAAGTATTTTTTTAATAGTTGACCAACCCAATGTTGCACAGGTTACTCTTGACGTAAATTTTTTGACCATATTTACTGCATCAACTAATTCTTTATCGATTTCAACATCGAATTTTTGACTTTCGATTGTATTTATAAATTCATTTACAATTTTATTTGCATCTATAGTCGATTTATTTTTTAAAATTTCGGTCATTATAGAAGCTGAGGCCATAGAAATTCCACAACATTCACATTGATAAGAAACATCATGTATGTGCTCATTTTGTTTTACTAAGAAAATTTCAAATCTATCTCCACAAAGAGGATTTAATCCCTCTGCGAAAATATGATGTCCAGATATTTTCCTATAATTTCTGGCATTTTTAATATGATCCATTAAATCAGAATTATAGAGATTGCTCTTATTGTCCATAAAAAATTAATTTAATTAAGTTGCCTTCCACCATCAACTGGAATAATGCACCCGGTAGAATAAGTGAGATGATTTACTATTGATAAAGCAGATAAAGCTACTTCCTCCGCAGTTGTTAATCTAGATAAAGCAATTTTTGAAGCCTGTTCATTTTTCCATGCATCACTAATGTTGGGTATGAATTCATTATCAACCAATCCTGGTGACAATGATACTACTCTAATCGGTGCAAAAGCTCTAGCAAATGATTTAGTCAAATTATCAACAGCGGCTTTGGATGCACAGTAGGCAATATTACTACCCATGCCAGTAACAGCAGCAATTGAAGAAATATTAATCACAGTAGCATTTTCACTTTTTTTTAGCAAATGCAAAAAATTTCTCATCATTGCTATTACTGATCTAACATTAACTTGAAGAATCTTATCAATAAGTTCGTCATTTAATTCGTCGAGATTTTCATGCTTTATAAATTTTGTCATACCAGCACAATTAACTAAAATATCAAGTGCGCCATATTTTTGGTTTACTGTTTCAGTAACATTTTTTATATCATTTAAATTGGTTACATCAAGTTTAGTAATTAGATTATCACCTTCAATAGATCTAAATAATTTTTCGGCATTTTCTGACTTTGAATTGTAACAAATAACAGAATCGATAGAGTTTTTAGAAAAGACCTTAACAATTTCAGAACCTATACTGCCAGATGCTCCAGTTACAAGCGCAACCTTTTTATTTCTCACTACCTTTATACCTTTTAACTCTAATATCAGCTTGTGCCTTATGTCCAGCAAAGCCCTCTAAATCGCACAATCTTGAACAATACTCACCTATATCATGACTAGCTTTTTTAGTAATTTTTTGATAAGTACAAGTTTTTAAGAATTTACCAACCCACAGTCCGCCAGTAAACCGTGCTGCTTTTCTAGTTGGTAAAGTATGGTTAGTTCCGATAACTTTATCACCATATGAAACATTTGTTTCAGGACCAAGAAATAAAGCACCGTAGTTTTTCATGTTTTTTAAAAAGAAATCAGGTTCCTCTGTCATTACCTGGACATGTTCTGAAGCAATAAAGTTTGCTTGGTCAACCATTTCTTGGTAATTGTCACATAAAATAATTTGTCCATAGTTTTTCCATGCCACACTTGCAATACTGGCAGTTTTTAGAGTTTTCAATTGAATATCAATTTGTCTCAAAGTATCTTCAGCTAATTTTGTTGAATTAGTCAGAAGTATAGCAGGCGAATTAACACCATGTTCTGCTTGACCCAGTAAATCGGTCGCGCATAACTCACCGTCGACAGAATCATCAGCAATTACTAAAGTCTCAGTTGGTCCAGCAAAAAGGTCAATTCCAACTTTTCCAGACAACTGTCTTTTTGCCTCAGCAACAAAAGCATTACCTGGTCCAGCTATCATAGCTACTGATTGAATAGTTTCTGTACCAACGGCCATAGATACAATGGCTTGGACTCCACCCAAAGTATAAATTTCATTAGCACCGCCAAAATGCATTGCAGCAATAATTGCAGGATGTGGTTCCCCATTAAAAGGAGGGGCAGAGGCAATAATTCTCTCAACTCCAGCAACCTTAGCTGTAATAATTGACATATGAGCAGATGCAACCATAGGGTATTTTCCACCAGGGACATAGCAACCAACACTTTCAACTGGTATATGTCTGTGACCTAATACAATACCGGGAAGTGTTTCAATCTCAACATCTGACATTGATTTTTTTTGTATTTCAGCAAAATTTCTGACCTGTTTTTGCGCGTATTTAATATCTTCAATGGTTGAATTAGGTAATTTTTTGATTGCAAGATTAATTTGATCATTTGTAAGTTTAAAATCATCTGGATCCCATTTATCAAATTTTACAGATAATTCTCTTACAGCCTTATCGCCGTCAGTTTGAATATTATTGATAATCTCACTAACTATGTTAGAAACATTATTTTGATTAACTTTATCTTCTTTTTCAGAAATACCTTTTTTTAAGTACCTAATCATTTATTATCCAATCTACACATAAAAGGGAAACTCCAAAGAAGGAGATCTTTTTTCAAAAATTTCAGATAAGCAAAAAGAGGATCCACAGGCCAACGTCCACCCTAAAGTTCCGTGACCAGTATTAACATAAAGATTATCATATTTGATTTTACCAATAATAGGAACATTACTTGGTGTGGCTGGTCTTAAACAAGCCCATTTTTTTATTTCTCCATTATTTTCAATTAATGGAAATATTGTCTTTACCCTCTCTGTTAAAGCACTACATCTTGCTTCATTTATTTCTGTATTATAATCAGATAATTCAGCGGTACCAGCGGCCCTGAGTCTATGTCCTAATCTAGAAATTGCTATTTTTCCACTTTCATCCGTGATACACACCTCTGGTGCGACAGATAAATCTTTTATTTCATAGGTAATTGAAAAACCTTTAACTGGGTATAAGTCTAAATTTATATTATATTTTGCAAGTAAAAAACGAGAAGCAGATCCAAGAGCTACAGTTACTGCATCACATTTTAAAGAATTCAAATTATCATTATTAAAATAGTTCACATGTGTAATTTTATTGTTTTCGAAATTAAAGGAATCAATTTTAGAGTCAAAATAAAACTCAACTCCTCTATCCATTAATTCTTTTTTTAAGGCTAAACAAAAAAGATTTGGATCACCTGATTCATCGTCTTTTGCATAAGTAGCTCCAAAAATTTCTAAATTTGAATTTTTTAAAGCTGGCTCTATATTTATTGCCTCTTGCTTTGTTACAACTCGTTTATCCCATCCATTTTTTTTATAAAAGTTAGTATATTTTTCAGCTGACTCTAGTTCTTTTTCATCACTGTATATCTGTAATATACCCTTTGATTTTTGATCATATTTTAAATCCAGTTTTTCTCTTAATTCTTTTAATTTTTTATGACTCAAAATTGCCAAACCTAAAATATCTTGAGTATTTTTTTTTGTTCTACCAGGAAAACATTCCCTAAAAAATTTTAGGCCCCACTCCCATTGTTTTTTATCAAACTTAAATCTATAAAGTAGCGGAGCCTTCTCTGACCCTAGCCATTTTAAAATTTTTATTGGTGCATATGGGTTCGCCCATGGTTCAGATTGACTGACTGAAATTTGTCCACCATTTGCAAAACTTGATTCCATGGCAACATCTTTTTCCTTATCAATAACAACAACGTCATGACCATTTTGTTTCAAAAACCATGCCGATGTTACACCTAACAACCCGGCACCTAAAACAGCAACTTTCATTATTGAGCTACCCAACCTCCGTCAGATAAAATATCGTTACCTGTCATAAAATTAGCGGCAGGAGAACAAATAAAAGCAGCAATTTTCCCTATTTCCTCTGGTTTGCCCCATCTTTTAGCCGGAGTATTTTTCATCAATTCATTATTTGCATCTTGATTTTGTCTAAGAGGAGCAGTTAGGTCGGTTTCATAATAACCTGGACTTATAGCCACCACATTAATTCCATGATCAACTAACTCTAAAGCCATACATTTTGTCAAAGCTAATAAAGCATGTTTACTTGCACAATAAACAGCTCTTTCAGCACTACCAATATGTGCCATGATTGAAGTCAAATTAATGATCCTACCCCATTTATGTTCTTTCATACCCGGTATAAATGCTTTAGATAAAAGAAATGCACTAGTGAGATTAATGTCCATTACTTTATTCCATTCAGACAAAGATAAATCTGAAACAACTTTCCTAATTGCTGTACCGGCATTATTTATTAATACATGTGGGGAATTATGTTCTTTAATTATTTTAGCTTTCAAATTGTTTATTTCAACTTCATCAGCCACATCGCAAAAGTAAGGCACAAGATTTAAATTTTGTTTTTTTCCAATTTCAATTGTTTCTTCAGTTTTTTCCTGATTTCTTCCAACAATTAAAACTTTTGCTCCATGCTTTGCTAATTCAAGAGCCATTGCTCTACCCAAACCTCTATTTCCGCCAGTAACTACAGCAGTTTTATTTTCTAAATACATTTCCATAAAATAAACCCCTATTTTAATTTTTGTATAAAATTAAAGACAAATTAAGTAATTTATCCGCCTATGCAAAACTTACATTTTAAGTACTGGCCAAAAGATTTGCCGAAAAATTTGGAAATACCTGACCAAGATATTTATACAAATTTAAAAAATTCTAGTCTAAAATTTCCAAAAAAAAAATGTATCATATTTGAAAATCTAGAAATCACATATGAACAGTTAGACAACTATGTAAATAAGTTATCATTTTTTCTTACTGATAATTTAAAAATAAAAAAAGGTGATCGAATTTTACTCGATCTTCAAAGTAGCCCACATTTTATTATTTCATATTATGCAATCTTAAAAAGTGGATGTGTTGTAGTTCCTATAAGTCCCATGAGTGTAAAAAATGAAATCGAACATTACATTCAAGATAGTGGGAGTAAGGTGGCTATTTTTGCAGAGGAAAGTCTTGAGCATTTTTCTGACTTTATTGGTGCTGAATTAACTAACAGTATTTGTTGTGATTACACTTTTATAGAGAGTACTAAATCTAAAGTTGATACCAACAAAAAAATTACTTTTTTAAATCATATTTTGAATCATCAAGAAATCACAAATACAAGTAAAGTAGAAGTAAGTCAAACAGACTTAGCTGCCATTTTATATACATCTGGTACGACTGGTAAACCTAAAGGATGTGTTCATACGCATGAGACAATTATGTATACCTTGTACGGTGCAGTTAAATGGGAAAATATGAATGACGATTCAATCGCACTTTCAACTGCTCCCATGTTTCATGTTACTGGTATGCAACATAGCTTAAATTCAATTATTTTTGTTGGGGGAACACTTGTTATTATGCGGCGGTGGAACCCTGAGAATGCTGGGTTATTGATTGAAAAATATAAATGTACTCATTGGGCAAATGTTCCCACTATGGTAGTTGACTTATTGGCAAGTGAAAAAAATAATGAAACTGATTTATCATCGTTATCAAATATTTTTGGGGGTGGGGCCTCAATGCCCGAAGCCGTCGCGCAACAATTATTTGATAGATGTGGAATTCATTACATGGAAGGATATGGAATGACAGAGGCAATGTCACAAACGCATATGAATCCGGCTGGTAATTTAAGAAAACAATGTTTAGGAATACCTACTTTTAATACAAAATCAATGGTCATTAATCCAGATAATCTAAAGCCTCTGGAGCCAAATAATTCTGGTGAAATCATTATATCTTGTCCTCAACTTATGAAATCATATTGGAATAATAAAGAGGCTACTGACCAGGCTTTTATTACTATTGATAATGAAAAATATTTTAGATCTGGCGATTTGGGTTATATGGATAAAGATGGATTTTTTTATATTGCAGATAGATTAAAAAGAATGATCAATTCTGCTGGATTTAAAGTTTGGCCAGCTGAAGTTGAAGGAATTTTATATAAAAATAAAAATATTAAAGAAGTTGCTATTATAAGTTCACCTGACCAGAGGAAAGGTGAAATTGTAATGGCTGCTATTGTTTTGAAAGATGGAATTCAATCTTCTGCAGAGGAAATTATTAGTTGGTCTAGAGAAAATATGTCTGCTTATAAAATTCCAAGAAAAATTAGCTTTATGAATTCCCTACCTAGAAGTGGAAGTGGTAAAATCCAATGGCGAGAACTTCAAGATTTAGAGTGGAAGAATTAATCCAATAAATCAGGTTGTTCTTTTGTGATCATCTGATAGAGAGGTTGAAAAGATAACCAACCTCCTTCTTCTGTTCCAACCTGTTCTCTTGTAAAAGAGGCACTTTTATCATCAATTGAGATTGGTCTACCTGATAAATTTGCAAGAATTTGAGACTGACATGTTCTTTCCATTGAAATGAACCACCAAACTGCAGCATCAACTGTTTTTCCTACAGTCAAATTACCATGATTAGCCATGATAACAGCTTTGTTGTTACCAAGTGATTTGGCAATTCTATCTCCTTCATTAGTGTCATAAACAACGCCATTGTATTCATCATATAAACTGTGGTCATCAAAAAAGGCACAAGCATCTTGGGTAAGAGGACTTAATAATTTTTTATGCGCGGACCAAGTTTTACCGTACAGAGCGTGTGCATGAGCGGCTGCAACAATATCAGTTCTTTTTTTATGGATACTAGAATGTATAGCAAAAGCTGCAGCATTACAGGGTTCACCTTCAAGAACATTTCCATTTTCATCAATAAGTGATAAGTTGGAAACACAAATTTGACTAAAATGAACACCGAAAGGATTGACCCAAAAAGTATTTTTATTCTCAGGGTCCCTTGCAGTGATATGTCCTGCAAGACCTTCACTAAAACCAAACTTAGAAAATAGCCTAAATGAAGCGGCTAATTTTTTTTTTACTTCTTGCCTTTCTTCTTCAACAGAATTAAATGTTGGTAAGTCAGGCAATTGAAATTCCATTTTCATTTTTTTACTTTCCTATTAAAAAATCAAAGTCACACCCTAAATCAGCTTGAAGCACATGTTCATGGTAAAGTTTTTGGTAACCTCTTTCAATCTTTTTTTTAGGTACCTTTAGTTTTTTTAATCTTTTACTAATTTCTAAGTCACTGAGACAAAGCTCTATTTTCCTATTTTTTACTGATAACTTTATAAAATCACCTGTTTCAATTATTGCAAAAGGGCCAAATGAAGCAGCATCAGGGCTAACATGTAATACTACTGTACCAAAAGCAGAACCACTCATTCTTCCATCAGAAATTCTAATCATATCTTTAACTCCTTTTTTTGCAAGTTTTTTTGGAATAGGAATATAACCAGACTCCGGCATACCAGTGGGAGATTTGGGCCCAATATTTTTTAAAACTAAAATATCATTTTCATTGACATCTAAATCCTGTCGATCAATTTTTTTTGACATCTCTTCAATTGAATCAAAAACAAAAGCTTTTGCTTTTACTTCAAAAAATTTTTTTGAACCAGCAGAAATTTTTAATAATGCTCCCCTAGGAGCAATATTTCCATATAAATAAATTAATCCTCCATCTGAATATAAAGGTCTTTTAATACTTTTTATAACTTTATTATCGATATAATTAATTTTTTTCTTTAAATAAAAACCTAAATTTTTTTCATTAAAAAATTTTGTATCAAGATAAAGATACTTCTTTAATTCTTTGAGTAATGCAAGTAATCCTCCAGCAGCATGAAAATCTTGCATATAAAAATCTCCTGAAGGTTTTAAATTTATTAACACAGGAATTTTTTTAGCAATCGCATTAAATTTTTTATAGTCTAAAGGAATTTTATTTCTACCTGCGATAGCTGCAAGATGAATGAGTGCATTTGTTGAGCCGCCAATTGCTTGAATAACAACCATAGCGTTTTCTATAGATTTTTGATTAATAAGTTTTTTTGGAAAAATACCTTTTTTATTAATTATTAAAGAAGTTAAACTATATGCAGTTTGTTCAGAAATTCTCAATCTATCAGAATGGGTCGAGGGAATTGTGGCAGATCCCGGTAACATAAGTCCCAGTATTTCTGAAATACATGCCATGGTACTTGCAGTTCCCATCACTGCACACGTTCCATGAGTGGTTGCTAAATGTTTTTCTATCTCAGTTATTTCGATTTTATTAATTAATCCAGATCGATATTTCATCCAATTAGAACGACAATCAGTACATGCCCCTAACCTTTCTCCCTTAAAATTATCTGTGCTCATTGGTCCTGTTACCAGTTGGGCAGTTAGTATATTAGCAGAGGTAGCTCCCATTAACTGAGCTGGAACAGTTTTATCGCAACCTCCGATTAAAATACAACCATCCATTGGCTGAGCTCCAATCATTTCCTCAACATCCATAGACATTAAATTTCTGTACACCAAACTGGTTGGGTAACAATTTATTTCACCAAGTGAAATTGTTGGAAACAACATTGGAAGACCACCAGCACTTAATATTCCTCTTTTTACAGATTCAATTAGTGAATTTATATTTCCATGGCAAGTATTATAGTCACTCTGCGCTGCACAAATTCCAACGATTGGTTTATTTAAGGCATCATCAGAGTATCCAGCAGATCTTAGAAATGATTTTCTTATAAATAAAGAAAATTCTTTATCGCCATATTGAGTTAATTTACCTTTTATACCTAATGCATTTTTGGTTTTTTTCAATCCAAATTATCCGTTTTTAAAATAACTTTTCCACTTACTTTTTGACTCTGTAGTTCTTTCAGTGCATCAATTGCATCTTTTAATGGAAAGACTTTATGAATGTGAGGCTTAAGTTTATTATCTTGATAGAGTTCAAAAAGTTTTTGATTATTTTGAAAGTTTTTTGTGCTTTCTTTTTCAGTAAATGATCCCCAAAAAACTCCAACTATTGAGCATCCTTTTAACAAAGGAAGATTTAGCGGCAACTTGGGTATAGTGCCTGCAGCAAAACCAACAACTAAATATCTCCCATTCCATTTCATATCTCTAACCACAATTTCAGAAAGTTCACCTCCGACAGGATCATATATAACGTCTACCCCTTGTCCTTGGGTAAATTCTTTTACTTTTTTTCTAATATCATCATCTTTATAATTAATTAAAAAGTCAGCACCATTTTCCTTACATATATTTAATTTATTATCGGTAGATGCAGCGGCTATAACTTTAAGACCTTGAATTTTAGATAATTGAATAGCAGCAAGTCCAACACCCCCAGATGCACCAAGTACAAGTATGGTCTCACCTTCACTAAATTGAGCTCGATCAAATAATGCATGGTATGAAGTACCATAAGTGAGAACGAAACCTGCAGCATCAATTAAATCAAAAGTATCTGGAATCTTTAGTACCTTGGTTTGATTGATAGATATTTCTTCAGCAAAACCGCCCCAAGTAGTAAATGCAATTACTTTGTCACCAATTTTAAAGTTTTCAACATTGGCACCAACTTTTTTTATTACACCTGAGACCTCGCCCCCTGGAGAAAATGGCGGATTTGGTTTAAATTGATATTTTCCCTGAACAATTAATGTATCTGGAAAATTAACGCCACAAGCTGCAACTGAGATCAATACTTCATTATCTTTACAGTCTGGAGTATCAACATCCAAAAATTCTAATTCATCGATGTCACCATAATTTTTGCATATAATCGCCTTCATAATCCTACAATGCTCCTTTAATTTTTTTTACTTGTTCCCAACCAGCATCCGCCATTAATTTAGCTTTTTTACCTTGCTCCAATGCATGTGCACTTGTAGCAGTTCCATCTACAACCCTACCCATGATTCCCTGCAAAATACCAGCTAACCTGAACATGTTATATGCCATATAAAAATCCCAGTTATTAATAGAATTAACTCCTATTGACTTACAATACATCTCAACATAATTATTCTCAGAAGGAATTCCAAGCGCACTTAAGTCTTCTCCCTTGATTCCTCGAAACTCTTGAGCAGTTAATCTCCAATACATAGAGTGGTATGCAAAATCTGCAAGTGGATGCCCTAGGGTGGATAATTCCCAATCAAGTACTGCCAAAATTTCTGTTCCAGCTTTATTAAAGACTAAATTATCCATTCTAAAATCACCGTGAACGATTGAAACCATCTCATCATCTGGAATATTTTCAGGTAACCAATTCATTAAATTTTCCATCGATTCAATTTTTTCGGTTTCAGATGCACGATATTGTCTTGTCCATCTGGATATTTGACGAGAAATATAATTGCCAGGTTTTCCAAAATCCTCTAACCCTATTTTTTTGTGATCAACTTTATGTAACTCTGAAATAACATAATTCATCTGTTGATAAATTTGTTCTCTTTGTTTTTGGCTGTAACCAGGGAGAGTTTGGTCCCAAAGAACTATACCATCCACAAAGTCCATTACATAAAACATAGTTCCAATGATCGATTCATCTTCACAAAGACAATACGTTTTTGGTACTGGTACATTTGTATCCCTAAGTGCGGAAATTACCTTATATTCACGATCGACCGCGTGTGCAGATGGTAAAAGCTTTCCAGGAGGCTTTCTTCTAATAACGTAATTTTTTTCATCAGCAGTAATTTTAAAAGTTGGGTTTGATTGACCACCCTTAAATTGTTCAATTTTTAAATTACCAGAAAAGTCACGAACATTTTTTTTAAAAAAATCTTCAAGTTTATCTTTATCAAAAAGATTTTCAGAAATAGGTTTTGTGCCAATAAATTGCTGATTCATATATCAAAAAAATTATGTCTGTTTAATTGTAAAATTGTAGATTATCATATTTAAACAATGGAAAATTTCAATAATAAAAATGCCTTAATTACAGGTGCAGGCAATGGCATTGGACTTGCTATCGCAAAAAAACTTGCCTCTCATGGTATGAATATTATCGGCGTCGATTTAAATCAGGAAAATTTAAATAAACTCAAAAAAACCCTTTCTCCATTTAGCATTAATGTTAGTACTTACTTATGTGATGTCGCAGATGAACAAATATTTAAAGATTTTAGCGAGGACTGTCTTAGTAAATTTAAAAATATTCATATTTTATGTAATAACGCTGGTGTCGCTCCCTTGGGAAGAATTTGGGAACACTCAAGTGAAGAAATTAAATGGGCAGCTGACATAAATATTAATGGAGTTCTAAATGGAATTAGATACTTTGTACCCTCAATGATAAAAAATCATGAAAAATCGAGAATTATCAATACTGCTTCTGTTGCAGGTTTACACTCTTATGCCAATATGGGTCTGTATTGCATGACAAAATATTCTGTTGTCGCCATTACAGAAAGTCTTTTTCATGATCTCAATGAAGTATGTGATCATGTAAAGGTATCACTACTTTGTCCTGCATTTGTTGCAACTAACATACATAATTCTAGCGAAAATTTTACTGGAGAACTTATAAGAGATGACAAAGAAAATTATGAGAAAATCAAATCTAATCTTCGCGATGCAACAAAACATGGAAAACTAACATCAGAAGATATAGCAAACCATGTCTTTGATGCAATTGAAAATGATAAATTCTACATCCTTACGCATAAAAAAATAACATCTGCTATTAAGGCTAGAACAGACAACATAATTAATATGGTGAATCCAAATAGTTAGATTCAATAATTAATTAAATATATATTATGGATATAAAATCTGAAGTCTCTAGAAGAAGAACCTTTGCTATTATTTCTCACCCTGATGCTGGTAAAACCACACTAACAGAAAAACTTTTATTGTTTGGTGGTGCAATTCAAGAGGCTGGTACGGTAAAAGCCAAAAAAAGCAAAAAATTTGCCACATCAGATTGGATGGCTATCGAAAAAGAAAGAGGAATTTCGGTCGCTAGTTCTGTCATGCAATTTGAGTATAAAAATTGTATTTTAAATTTGTTAGATACTCCAGGGCATAGAGATTTTTCTGAGGATACATATAGAGTTTTAACTGCTGTTGATTGCGCCTTAATGATAATAGACTCATCAAAAGGAGTGGAGCCGCAAACAATTAAACTTTTAGAAGTTTGCCGCTCAAGAAAAACTCCCATAATTACATTTATTAATAAGTTAGATAGGGAAGGAAAGTCTCCGCTTGAATTAATCGATGAAATTGAATCAATTCTTAAAATTAAATGCGTGCCAATTACTTGGCCAATTGGAATGGGTAAAAGTTTTTCCGGTGTTTATGATATTGAAAAAAATAAAACTTTTACATTTACTAATAATCTCCAAGAATTAGATAAAGAACAACAAATATTTGAAGGGATCGATATAGGAGATAAAAAAATCGATAGTATGTATATTGACTCAACTAAAGAAGAGGTTGAATTAATCTCATTAGAGGAACGATCTTTCGATAAAGAAGATTTTATAAAGGGAGAAAAAACCCCTGTTTACTTTGGTTCCGCAATGAACAATTTTGGAGTCATCCATGTTCTTGATAAGCTCGTAGCTGATGCTCCTCAACCGTTGCCTCGTCAATCTATTGAAAGACTGGTAAATACGGATGAGAAAAAATTTAGTTCTTTTGTATTTAAAATTCAGGCAAATATGGATCCACAACACAGAGATCGAATCGCCTTTCTTAGAGTGTGTTCAGGAAGATTTACAAGAGGCATGAAACTTAATCACGTGAAAACTAATAAAGAAATTAGAGCCAGCCAAGTTGTATCTTTTTTATCAAAAAGAAGAGAAGTTATCGAAGATGCATTTGCTGGTGATATTATTGGCCTCATAAATCATGGAAATATTGAAATTGGGGATAGTTTTACCGAGGGAGAAAAATTAACTTTTACTGGTATTCCATTTTTTGCTCCAGAATTATTTCAATCAATCCAACTTAAAGATCCTCTAAAAAGTAAACAGCTTAATAAAGGTTTACAACAGCTGGGAGAAGAAGGGGCCATTCAAGTATTTAAACCCTACTTAGGAAACGAAATTATTCTTGGTGCTGTTGGACAATTACAATTCGAAGTTGTTCTTCACAGATTAAAAGCAGAATACTCTGTTGAAGCCCAAAACCGTTCAGTTTCTCGTTATGGTGCTAGATGGATCAAGTCTGATGATTTAAAAGAATTGGATGAATTTAAGAAAAAAAATTCTGCTAGTATCTATACCGATGCTTCAGGAAGTTTAGCTTTTATTGCAACTTCCAAACCAAATCTAGATTTAACTCAAGAAAGATGGCCAAAGATTGAATTTTTAAAGATGAGAGAACAAATACAAACTATTTAAAAGTTATTTTTTTGGTTAGTTTTAATAAAGTTATCTAACTTATTTAAACCTTTTTCAATTTCTTCAATTGATGCCGCATAACTAAATCGTATGTGTTCACCAGAATTTGGCACTTTAACCCCAAAATGAATATCTGATAAAACAGCAACCCCTTCTTGTTCTAAAAGTTTTTTTCTAAATTCTTCAGCTGAATTGAAACCTAACATTTCACATGCTTTAGTAATATTAGGCCATATGTAAAAAGCCCCACCCGGATCTTTACAAGTTATTCCAGGTATTTGATTGATTTTTTCAACTATAAAGTTTTTTCTTTTTTTAAATTCATTAAACATTTTTTTTGCTTCATTTTGATCACCATCCAAAGCTTCGACAGCTGCAAGTTGGGAAATATGTGAAGCACACGATTCAGTATTAGTGATCCACTTTGTAAAAATCTCTGCTAATTTTGGACACCATGCAAATCCAATTCTCCAACCTGTCATTGCCCATGTTTTCGAAACACCATCACATAAAATTAATCTATCTAATATTGAAGAATATTTACTAATTGAAAAATATTTTTCTTTAAAACATAAATTTGAATATATTTCATCAGCAAAAATCCAAACATCTGGATAGTCTTTTAAAATTTGTACAATCGAATCGAAATCTTTATCGCTTATAATACCTCCTGTAGGGTTATGAGGAGAATTTAAAATTAAGAGTCTAGTATTTTTATTAATTAATTTTTCCAACAAATTAGGGTCAACACTAAATTCACGATTTTCATTTAAATGTAATGGTACCGCCTTGGCTCCCATTGCCTTAATTTGTGATTCATATATCGGAAATCCAGGATTTGGATAAATTACTTCATTTCCAGAATCATAATCTGTTGTTGCAAGAATGGAGTACATAATAAATGGTTTAGCACCTGCAGCAACAACAATTTCTTCTGGTTTAGTTTCAAGATCTCTAGTTCTATTAAAATAATTAGAAATTGCAAATCTTAATTCATGAATACC
>Ga0181576_10001088_pt1 | contig 20689 bp, 21 predicted proteins | sample 101ome_22_FD_132464 | JGI IMG/M metagenome (GOLD analysis project Ga0181576, IMG submission 132464) | Coastal salt marsh microbial communities from the Groves Creek Marsh, Skidaway Island, Georgia - 101412BT metaG (megahit assembly) | ecosystem: Environmental > Aquatic > Marine > Intertidal... | reverse complement strand
GATCACAACTTCAAGCCTTGTATTAGCAGCAATTTCTAACAATCCTTGCTCAGCTTCATATTTTGAAATGCCGTAAGCATCTTTAGGGGCAGGCAAATCCTCAGCCTTGTATACACCACCACAAGTGGTCTGTTCTCCATTTACTTTAATGGAACTTAAATATATAAATCTCTTAGTACCACTTCTCAAAGCAAGTTTAGCTAGCTTTATTGTCGCATCGCGGTTAACTTTTCTATATTCAATTAAAGTATCAATAGAACTGTCATTCATCACATGGGCACGGGCAGCGGCATGGATTACAATGGCTTCATTGGCAAACAACTCAATGCTTAGATCGTCCATTTTGTTTAGATCAAACAGCATCTGCTTTATCGATGGATTTAGAGCAGTAGAGACGGTTCTTACAAGCGCGATAACTTCATGACCACTTTTGATTAATGATTCTGCAAGAGCTTTACCTACAAAACCTGTAGCTCCTGTCAATATAACTTTAGCCATTTGATATAAAAAAATTAGTTTTCAATTAACCAACTCTTAGTTTCAATGTCATAACGCTTGACAATTCGTGCAGGAGAGCCAACTGCAACAACATTACTAGGTAAATTTTTATTGACCACGGAACCAACACCAACAACCACGCCATCTCCTATGGTTACGCCAGGCAATATAGCCACCCTGTCCCCAAACCAACAATTTTTACCAATCGAAATTGGCTTGGAAACAAGGCCTCTCTTTTGCGGTGGGGTTTCTGGAGAAGAATGAATATTAGGGCCGTAGGAGCCATGAGAATGATCCATAACCAAGCAATCACTACCAAATAAAGTGCCACTACCAATTGTCACACTCGCACAAGCACCAATGTGAAGGCGATAGTTAGCCTGAACGTTCTCACCCAAAATAATTTGTGAATCTTTTCCGTATGAATCGAGTATTAAACCTGCATTTGCCGTAAAGCCATTACCAATAATAATCTTACCTTCTCGTCTAATAAAAAAAGGCATTCTAATAAGACGAGCTTTAGGAAAAATTAATTTTGTAACTATAAAGTTAATTGACAAACGAAAAAAGCCAACAACACCAAGACCTAAAAGACGATTGACTATTTGCATAACCCTTTAAAAATGGATAAGTACTGTAAGGAAATCCTTTGCCAAGTATAGCGACGTTGAGCTACAGCTTTCATCTCAGATGAACACCGAGATAAATCCAGAAGATTATAATTAGAGATAAGATATAACAAATCTGAAACGTCTTTGAAATAAAAGGCCTTGTTTTCAGTCGTCTCCCGATTGAAATCAACATCAAAAGCAAAGACTGGCAAAGAAAGGTTCATTGCTTCAACTAAGGATGGATTAGTACCACCGGCACTGTGGCCATGAATATAAACCACTGCGTTAGATCTGATTTCATCCAAGGTTATCTGATCGTATATAGCATCAATAAGATAAAGATGAGAATAATTAGCAAAACTAGAACGAACAAGACGACCATAGTCACTATTATTCCAATTGCCAACTAATACCAATGGTAAAGCAGATCTAGCAAAAGCATTAAGAATTAGATCTATATTATTCTCGGGCTCAATTCTAGCAACTTTGAATGCATACGGTGAAGATAAAAAAGGGAAAAGTTTTGTCGTTATATCAGACAGGGGGCTGCTGACAACTTGATCACCACCATATGGAATTAACACAGATTCTTTTTTATAAACCGAGGAAACATATCGCTGCAATACAGCATTATCGGTAACAATAACATCAGCAAATTTAACTGCAAATCGTTCACTTAAGAGTAAAAACCATTTAGCAAAAGGTCCCCATTTGTCTCTTTTCCATTCAAGACCATCTATGTTAACAACAAATTTAGACTTAGAAACAGGTTTAATAAGTGGAAGAGCAATGCAACCAGAAACGCCAAGAATAAACTGAACATCTGAACGAATTGCAAGAAGCATACTAAAAATATCGTAAGGGATACTAGAGATGCCATTAGCCTTTAATGGGAGATATCTTAAAGAAGAACCGGAATAGGATTTAAGTTTTTTATCGTAACTAAAACTAGAACAATATACGGTTATATGGACGATAGAAGATATATTACGAGAAAGAAAATTAACTAATGTTTCCCAACCTCCATAATTTGCAGGTAATCCAACAGAACCAATAATAGAAAGCTTCATAATTTAGTTTTGACAAGAACCTGAAGACAATACCCACCTAAGAGATTTGCAGATAATGACTTTGAGAATAACCCTAAAAATAACCTAGGGAGTGTAATTAATTTTGATTTAAATGAACTAAAAGCCCTGAATTCATCAGAATAATCCACATCTATAATATTGAAACCATGTTCAGATATTCTATGCAGGAAATAATTCTTATTGAAAAAATGGATATGGCCATATCTAATGTACTGTGCCTTCAAGGTATTTGATCGAATAGAATGCCAAATACTAGCTTCCAAGGGAATTGAAATATAGATATATTTAGAGGATTTAGCTAGAGATAAAAGAAGATCCAACCAATTATCAACATGCTCGAGAACATGTATAAGAGAAATACAATCAAAAGAAATATCTTTAGATATAGGATTATCAGATGTAAAACTAACCAATAAAGATTTGTTTAAAGAATTAGCGTATGCAATAGCATCGGGATTAATATCAAAACCAATAGCGGTTTTTAATGATGGGATAGATAAAGAACGAAGAACACCACCACCACCACAACCAAAGTCAAGTAGGGAATTTGGGGAAAGAGTATTTTTTGATAAAAAAGAGGAAAAGGAATTTGCCTTAGATAAAGACTCAGAATCGTTAAAATCTGAATTAAGAGAAGTATATGAACCGTCAGTGTATCTATTTTGCATTGTTGTCAAACCGTATAATAAGAAAAACAATAGGCGAAATTGTAATTAATGGTAATGAATATCGTAAAAATGAAGTGAAACCTGGAACAAGATAAGCAAGTATACCCAGAGATATAAAAACAGGCAAAGGAAAACAAAAAGAACGAAAAGAGAAAAAAGCCCACAACTGTAAAAAAATAGGAGAAATAGAAACAATAAATACGAAAAAATTGAAGGAGAAGAGATTATAGACGCCTGTTAATGATAAAAATGGCCATAACAAAAATCTTAGAAAAGCACCAAAAGCACCAAACTCGGAGAAAACAGGAACAAAATCATATCCACGAAAGTTCATATCAACCTGAGATTCTGTAGACAAAAGATCAAAAATCAAGGAAGAGTCAAAAAGCAATAAAAAAATAGTAATTAATAAAATTAAAAAAAATATAGCTTGGTAATTTAATCTGAAATTGAGAAAAGAAGGCACATAAACGAAAGATCTGATAGTAAACCCAAGTAAAGAAAAGAAAGAAAGAAATTTAATTAGAACAGAATTAATAAATAAAAGGGAAACAAAAAAAATAATAATAGTATCTTTTAATGGAACAATAGATAGATGAATTCTATAAGGCGAAAATACAAAAAATAAAAAAAGAATAAGACCAAGAAGATTATTTTTGAAAGGGAATCGAGATACAAGCTGAAACAAAACGACATTAGTGGAGGCATAAACTAAGACATTAATAATAACCAAGGTAAAATAATCAGCATTAACAAAAGAAGATAATATGAAATAAAATTGACCAGGGAAATAATCAGAGAAAGAAATAGTATCAAAATCGGGAGCATTAAAAATGTATGTCGAAACATCCGGATGATAAAAAGGATCAAAACCATAGATATTCTCAACAAGAAACATAGTGAAAGACAATAAGATAGAAAAGAAAAAAATTGATATATTACTTAAAATCATACTGGACTATGTAAAGTAAAACGGAAGTGAAATTATCATTTTCTAATTAGAATAGCAAATAGTCTTAAAAATATTGAACACAAAATCGCAATATAAAAGGACAAAAATAATTTAGTGATCTCTAAGGGCGCCATAGCTACAACAATAAAAATGAAAAATACAGTCAAAGCAGCGAGTGAGATAATTGAGTTGTATACATCTAAATGAAAAGCATGAAGTAGTTGAGACAACGAGCTATCCAACAATATCAGAAAAGGAAGAAAATATATAAAGAGTAAATCAGGAAGAAAAAAAGTATAGAATGAAAGAATTTCCATTTTAAACAAAATTAAATTTAATAGAATAAGTGGAACAGAAAGGAGAAATGCATAAAGAAACAACTTATGAATAGAATAAAATAAAATATTTAAATTATCAGAGCCTGGATTAAGATACATAATATCTTTATAGAAACTCATTCCAACAGAGGACCATACAATTACATATATAGAAAATAATGGAATTGAATAAAAAGAATATAGAGCGGTAATTTCTGGATCCAACTGATTCGAATATATTCTAATTGACATTTCAATAACAGTAAGATAAATAGCCTGAATTGCCGCAGGTCTTTTAAAATTAAAAATAATACCAAAATTAAAATTTTTGAATCTAAGCCTACTAAAAATACTAGTAAACAGATAAATAAAAACAAGAATACATCCAATAGCCAAAAATAAAAAAATTCTATTGCTATTTAGATCGGTAAATAGAAGGTATGCGAAAACTATACATAATAGTAAAATAAGATTCTTATAAAGCTCAAGAGCTATACCTTCAGATAAAATTCCTAATGCAGAGTACCCCTTTTTTATAAAAACAAAAATAAATTCAATAAAGAAAATAAAGGAAATAATCAGCGCTTGGGTTAAATTGTTATGGTATGAATATAAAAGCACACATACAATAATAAAAGAGAAAAAAGAGTAAGCTAATGCAGCTCCCCAATAATCATTAGCACAACTTAATGAGTCTGAATTATCTACTAGTTTTCTTGTCAGTATGGTTGAATAACCAAGATCTAGTATGGCTATAAACAGATATATGACAGCAATCGTCGCAGAATAATTTCCATATTCAATGACTGTCAAAAAAAATAAAGGGAAAAATACATATATAAATCTTATAGAAAATGAAACAGACTGCCAAATAAAAGGCTTATTCATTAAATTTGATTTTATAAAAAAAAGATAGAAATGAAACAGGAATCAGTGAAGCAATAATAGCAATAAAATATAATTTAGGTGTTAGGCATATAAAAAGAGATTTTTTTAACCGAAGTATTTCTAGAAAACTAATAGCGCCCCTTGATCTCATCAATAAGAAGCCTTTTAGTGAAAATAAGTTAGTAATAATACCGACATTTTTTGAACTATTTAACTTTGAATATAAGTTAAACGAGTTTGGCAATGAGAGAACAAGTGTAAGCCAGCAATCAGTAATAATTTTTAATGATTCATCACCGTGAGCCCAATTTATTTTTTTTGCATTAATTAAAGGCAGCATTTGTATATTAAGATTTGGTAGAAAAACACCTGAAAAGCGGTTAAACCCAATATAGTGATATAAAATTGCTGTGTGCATATATCTAGTACCAATATAATGCTTAAACGGAAAGTCTTCTAATATTTTTTGATGGATTATAACAGTTGAAATTGATGCAGCTAAACCTGAGTAATGTTCAAGTGCAAAATTATGTTCAGTTATATCTATGTCTTCTTTATATTTCTTGATTTTATTTGCAATATTAAGCAATATAAAATCTCTATTTTTAAACTTACATATCTCTAACACACGAGATAATACTTTCTCATCTATTCTATAAGTATCTCCAATTAACCATTTATAATCTGCAAAATTATTAGATAGGCATTTAAATACACTAACATCATACACTTCCTTTTTTTCGGAATAACTAGTTGATATTAGTTTATATTTTTCCTTGTACTGTGATAAAACTTGATCAGTTTTATCAGTTGAACCATTATTATGAATGTGTAGCAAAACATCATATTTTGCAAACAAATGTAAATGATAATCTAACCATTGACGCAAAATATAACAACGGTCAACAGTTGGTACACACACCATTAATTTCACAATAACAGTTCCTTATAAAATACTCAAATTTTATATTTTGTTAAAAAAAGATAAAAAATTTTTGTATTTTTCAGTTGACATTTTTACATCGTACTTTAAAGCATCTGGATTCCAAAATGCTGGAATAAAATCAATATTGTTATCTGAAGATGCTTTTAAATCAGCTTCCGTATCTCCTATGTAAAAAATTTCATTAGTGTTTAATTTTAATTCATAAATTAATTTTGAAATCAAACTTGACTTATCCTTGCACTCGTTTTTGTATGAATCTATACAATAAACCTTTGAAAAATAACCAGTCCAGCCAAGATGACTTAAAATTTTCATTGTGGGTATCATTCTTTTATTCGTGATTAAATATAAGTTAATATTAGAATCTTTTAGTTTTTGGAGTAATTTTGGAATATTGGGGAATGCATATACCTCTGTACAATAATAATCGTCATAATAATTTTTAAATGAATTAATCAAAAAATCAATTTGATCCTTATCATATTTAGGAAATAACCGATTAAATATACCATTTAGTGTCAAACCATTTAGTTTAGCGTCAAGATTTACACTAGATTTAATATTATTTTTTTTTAATACTTCATTGATTGACTTAAGGATACTCTCGGTTGAATCAATTAACGTTCCATCAAGATCTAATAGTAAATCGTTCATCTCTATTTCGCTTAATAATTAAGTTTGCAGTTTTTCGTATTGATTCTCTTAGACCTATAGAGAAGTAAAGATTTAATTCGACACGAGCTTTAGTTATATCAGGCACGTAAATGTGGCGTGAATTATTAAAATGTTTATTCAATGTTCCTTCAATTCTAACAGATTTCTCAGGCGATATTATTTCTTGAGTAAGTGTTGCTAATTCTTTTATAGTGACATGATCATCTGATCCAACATTATAAATAGTATTTGGTCTACCCCGTAACATGATTGCAAGGAGCCATACAGCAAAATCATTTTGATCCATGAATGATCGTATAGCATTACCATCACCTCGAACAATTATCTCATTTGACCATATCGCATCACGAATAAAGTTTCCAATAGCAAAATGAGCGTCTAAAGGTACATCTTCTCCAATGAATGAAAAGCATCTACACACGATAGTTTCGATTTTATATTTTTGTGAATATAGTGTGCAAAGATGTTCAGCGGACAATTTACCAAAAGCATAAGCTTGATCGTGTCTACTAGTTGACAAATTCAGAGAAGACTTCTCAGTCAAACCATCAATTAATAATTGTTGACCATATACAGCTCCAGAACTCAAAAGTATAAATCTATTAATATTATTCTCAACCGACAGTTCAAGTGCATTAATAGTTGAAGTAGTTGCATCTAAATAATGATTTAGTGAATCATCGTTAGGTCCAAACTTTGCGTCACCAGCAGCATGTATAAAGAAATCTATTTTTGACGGGAAATTAATTGTTTGAGGATTATTGATATTTCCTTCAATAAAATTTAGTCCGACTTCATCTTTGAATTCTTTGTACATGTTAATAAATTTTGAAACATCCCTTGTTAAAACATGAAAGTTATACTTCTTTCCAAACAATCCATTTTGCAACACATACCTTATCAAGGCTCTTCCTAAAAAACCTGTTCCCCCAGTTATAAATACATTTATCATGTAATATTATTAGTTAATTTATATGTAAAGATATTAGGCAGGTCAAGTGGATAAGTCTTCAATACTTTTTATTATTCCATTGAACTTATATTTGTTATTTAATATATTAATAACCTCTTTGCTGTAACCCGCAGCTGCAACGATAACAACATCTGGATCAAGGGCTATCATTTTATCGGGTGACACAATTTTAATTCCCAAAACACCATCATATCTATTTTGTTTGAAATGAGCACTATCTGCTATACAAATGATATTATCAGCACCAACCATAGCTAACAAAGTTAACGCTTGATGACTTGCTCCCCATACAGCAATCCTTTTATTATTGTTTTTTTTCAAAAAATTAATTAAAGCCAATTGATTAGAGACTGGTTTATTCCATTTATTTCTATGCTTATTCTCAGCGACTTCAACTACAACTTCAATATCGTCTTCATGCCAACACTTTCTAATTGATAGCACATTGAACCCGGTCAATTTAAGCGCAAGATTTAATGTATTTTCATCAAAATAAGACAAATGATCTCTAATTATGTTATAAGATCGATTGTTAACTATATCTTTTTCGAAATCTGGAACCTCAATAATACCTATCACACCTGGTTTTAATTTATTTTTTATTGAACGTAGGAAATCTAGAGGCTTAACGGCATGCTCCAAAAAGTTTATACAAATAAAAAAATCAAATTTTTCGAAATCTACATCTAATTTATCTGTAATGTAACCTTCAATAATTTCTCTATGAAAATTTTTAGTGGAGATTTTTGATTTTTTATTATTTTCTAGACCTACAGCTTGCATGCCTAAAGAATTTAATATGTCTAAATGCTCTCCTTCACCACATCCTATCTCTAGTACACTTTTATTTTTTAGGTCATATTCACGTATTATTTTGTCAAACTGTTCATATCTAAATTTAAGCATTTCGGGGCTTATTGAGCTTGCCCTAATCACTTCTTTCCAATATGAAACAGGCTCACTATCTAACTGAAATAACCCACAATATTTACATTTTATAAGATTAAGTGGATAACCATTACAGTCACTTTTTTTTTGCGGTAGATACTGAGCACTTTGCGGAGCATTTTGTATAGTGAAAAAATTTCCACTTAATTTTAAATCGGCACCACATAATGAACAAGAATTAGCCATAAAATTTATCCATAACCATTTTTTTAATTGTTGATATTAATGTTTCTTCCCATCCTATCTCGATCAAGAACTTATAAATATTATTTTCTATATCTAAATATTTCCCCCTTTCCTTAAGATCATACTCATATGTAGTGATACTACAATCATCAAATTCTATATTTACAAATCCCATTTCTTCAAACTTAGACTTAGTTTCAGATTGATAACTTCTTGATACACTTAACTGATTAATCGATATTAGTAAATCACAATTAAGAATCATTTCTCGCATGGCAATCATCCATATAACAAAAAATAGTGTGTAACTTTTTTCTGGGTTGAGTTCATTTTTTTTATAAAAATCAATCTTACTTTTGTACTTGTTCGATGCACTTTTTTTAGGATTTATTATTTTCCCTATTTCTAAAAGTTCTATTGGAGCAGATTTGGAGGTTAACAAAACTAAATTAATCGCATTAAAGTAACTTGTAACATAATAAGATTTCCATTGATCAACTGGATTTCTGAAAAGCCCAATATGAGTTCCACCCAACTCCTTTTTTATAGATCGTATTCGACCAAAAGTTCTACATTCCTGAAAAAAAGGTGCTTTATCCTTTGGAATAGTATCTATAATTGACTTCCAAAAGTTCACATCACTTTGAGTCTTTTGGTCATCAAAAAACTCATCATAAATATTTTTTTCTTTTATATTATCTGCCCACTCTGGGTATATATCATATAACTCTTGCCAGTATGGCTTTTCTAATATTGGATGCCTATACATCAGCATTGTTTCTGAATCATGTCCTTTGACAAGTAACTCCTGATTTTCACGACATTCATATACAAATTCATGCATTGCCTCCTGAAATGAAATTACTTTATCCTGCTTCCCTCTTATTTTATTAAAAATATAAGTACTACCAGACCTAAAGAGTGAATGCATAAAAAACGGAGGGTTCAGTTCGTTCATTTTTTCTCCCTCAATGAATACGATATTTTTGGTAAAGAATGGAACATTTCCTTTTCTAATTCATCAATATCTATATATGGCGCCATATCCTCCATCGGCATTGAGTGCATTTTTCCTCCGTCATCAAAATATACTGATGCTTTTGGAAACAATGCCTCGTCTTTCATGACATTTATATCAACTAATAGATGATTAACATTACATTCGAAGTGATTAACTGCTTGCTTTATTTCTTGCTTACTTTTAGCTTCTATATATTCATATCCGAACATTGCTGCGACATCTTTTAAACAAACAAATAACTGATCGCCCTCTTTACCCGTTCCAAAATATCTCTCATTAAAATACCCTTTTTGAGTTGCACGAATTGATGCATAACCTTGATTATTTAGGACTATCAAACAAACTCTGTTATTTGCTTTCTTTAATGTTCCAATGTCTTGGAGATTCATATGCAAGCTACCATCACCTTCTACACAATATAAGGGATTGTTTGTTGCACTCAATTCAGTTGCTGCACCTATGGCGGCGGGGACACCATATCCCATTGAACCCAAAGCTGATGTATGGAGTATTCTTTGCCCATGTTTATTTTTAAAACCAACATAGAATGCCTCAACTGCCAATCCGGAACTGCCAGTTATTATTGTTCTATTTTCTGGTATCGCATCAGATAAAGCCCATATTGCTTTATAATGATTTAGAGTTTCTGAACTTATTAATGCTTCATTTTCTAAACTATATCTTTTCTTCCAAAATCTTAGCTTTTCAACCCATCCATTCTCCAAATTCTCAAACATTGCATTTTTCTTGATATGATTTAATGCGCTTCTTGCATTCATCTGCACTTTAATAGAGTTAGGTATATTGTTTATATTTAACTCATTTAGGTCTATATCAAAAATAATTTTAGTGGCATTTTTCGCAAAATTGGCCGGATTATATGCAGTTAGTGCGTTATTAAGTCGAGAACCAATACTTATCAATAGGTCACAGTTTTGAACTGCAAAATTTGCATATCTTTCAGCAACAACCCCTGGACGTCCAAAATTTAATTCATGTTCATATGGCAATATATCCATCTGGTTCCACGTTGTTACATACGGAACACCGAAACTATCTATTACATCTACCGCAATTTTATTGGAATTTGATAATCTCACTCCATGACCAAGGTATAAAAGTGGTCTTTTAGACTGACGTATCAAATCCCATATTCCACTGCCTATATTTTTTGCATCTCCAATTTCATTATATATATCGATTTGTTTAAAAATATTTTCATTAACAAATGTATTTTGGACATCCAAAGGGAGGTCAATCCATATAGGTCCCCTTCTTCCTGTCATCATTGCATCCATGGCAATTTTTAGCTCTTTAGCGAAATCCATATCGGGGAGCCAAGTTTTGGCGTACTTTGTACAACTCTTCACCATGCTAACTATGTCAACTTCTTGAACACCAATTTGCCTAACACCAGAATGTCCAATTAAGTCGGTAGATTTAGCTTGTCCAGACAAGTAAACAACGGGCACTGATTCCAACCAAGAGCCTACTAATCCTGTAATCGCATTGGTCGCTCCTGGCCCGCTAGTAACAACACAAACGCCATAATTAGTTTTTTTATTCAACCTTGCTGAGTATTCTGCAGCAATAGCTGCAGATTGCTCATGGTGACAGCTAACCCCTTTGGCATATTTGTTTTTTACTAGTGCATCGATCAAGTACATTGCCCCGCCACCCGGGACAGTGAAGAAATTACTTACTCCTTGTTTTATAAAATATGCAATCAGCGCATCTGCAATTGAAATAGGCATGAATTTACAACCCTCTCCAATGAGAAATTGTGGTTTTTCTATTTAGGTTCTGGGCTATTTTTTCATCTGTATAGAAAGAGTCGTTAACGTAATGCGTGCTCGATATCTCTTCAATAACACAGCCCGTTTTGCTCACGAATGCATGCCTAATACCGGGCATGATAGTAATGACATCACCAACTCTATTCGTCTGCTTTACACCATCTAAAATTAAGTCTACCTCACCATGCAAAATGTGAAACGTCTCTTCTTTCTGTTTGTGATATTGCTCTGGATGGAATTGGTTTGGCAACGACACCAATATTTTTTTGCAGTATTCTCTGTTAACTACTGTTATTAATGTCAAGCCAGTTTCATAAAACTTAACTAATCCATAGTGATGTGACAATTCAAGCTGGGCATCTACCGGCACTACAACATCAGTAGTACTTAGATAGTTAGCTACTGATTTTGCAGCCTGCAAAACACCATCCCTTAAATCGATAGACTCACTATTTACAGGTGTCACAGCATCGTCTTTTCCAAGATCAGTTGTTGCAATAAAATTTTTATACTTTGACCAGTCTATCGTTGTAACCTGACCCTCATTTGGTGGAAATGCAAAATAAACGTTGCTATTGTCGATACTCTCGCCTTTCTTGACATTAGTTTTAACAAACACACCTCTTCGTAACCCTAGCAATGCAGCTTGCTCATCTTCATTTACAGGAGATCTAGAGTCTGAAATACCAAGCGTGCTTTCCGACCACTTAAGCGCAGCTAACCATTTATCAAATTGGACAGGATCTACCGAATAAGCATTGTTTGGGTAATTTTCCGTAGGTAAGCCCACATGCTTCTCAAAAACATCAGCACCTTTAGCAGCAGCTAATTTTACAATATCGAAGTTATTTGGATTCTCGTGTGTAGAAAAACCAACCTTTATTTCAGGATAGCGCTTCTTCAAGAACTCAATTTGATTAACATTCATTTTTTCATCAGCTGTTGGATACTCTCCCACGCAATGCATGATTGTTAGGTCTTTATTTCTGTTCTGAAAAAAAGCTACCACTTGATCAATCAAATCTAGCGAAGCCCCAGCAGTAGATGCAATGATCTGTTTATTTGATCGTGCGATTCTTTCCATAAGTGGCCAATCGCCGAACGAACAACTCGCAATTTTAATAAAATCTAAGTTTTGATCTTCAATCAAATCTACAGACTCTTCGTCAAATGGAGTTGAAAGAACATGAAACCCATTATTTCTTGATACATCAATTAATTCTTCAAATTGTTCCCTCATCAGGCGTGTTTCTGAAAAACGTTTGATGAACTTAACATCCATTCTTCCCTGCATACTTGGATGTATGAATGTGTCTAGCTGCCTATATTGAAATTTGAATGCGTAATCGAATTCAGGAAATTTTTTTGCGACATTCGCAAAGGACTCTATAAGTGACTTGCCATGCGGAATATCACCCATATGGTTGTTAGCCATTTCTAAAATAATAAGCTTTTTCATTATATATCCTTAAAAATTTATACCAAAAAATTGTTCAAGCTTTAGGGCGACATAGTCCAAATGTTTGTTGGTTAGCCCCGGATAAATACCAACCCAAAAAGTATTACTCATTGTTATGTCAGTATTATTTAATTGAGTCGCAGCTCGGTACTCAAGTCCTTGAAAATACGGCTGCCTAATCAAGTTACCTGCGAAAAGCAAACGCGTACCAATGTTGTTCTGATCTAGGTACTTTGTTACCTCGACTAGTTCAACCCCAGCTCCTTCTTCTAAGGTTATCGGGAATCCAAACCAAGAGGGAGTTGAATTTTCAGTAGGTTCAGCAACAGTCAAAAAATCAGATAGGTTTGCAAGCTTAGATTTAAGATAAGAATAGTTTTTATTTCGCGCCTGGATAAACTCGGGTAGACGCTCTAATTGCGCTAGACCACAGGCCGCCTGCATGTCAGTTATCTTAAGATTGTAGCCAAGATGTGAGTAGGTGTACTTATGGTCATAGCCAGCTGGCAATGTGCCTAGTTGGGTACTGAAGCGTGTGCCACAGGTATTATCACAGCCTGGTTTGCAGTAGCAGTCACGCCCCCAGTCTCTGAACGATTCAGCGATGGATGCGAGCTGAGGATCATTGGTAAAGACGGCTCCGCCCTCACCCATGGTGATGTGATGCGCAGGATAAAAACTGACTGTAGCGATATCACCAAATGTCCCGACGTGTTCGCCGTTATATTTTGCGCCTAATGCATCGCAACAGTCTTCCACCAACCACAAATTATGGTTTTCACAAATCGCTTTTATCTTTGCAAGATTAAATGGATTACCTAGTGTATGTGCCAACATAATCGCCTTGGTTTTAGGCGTAATGGCAGCTTCAACAAGATCGGCATTAATATTGTGCGTTTTCATATCCACATCAACAAATACCGGTATCGCGCCAAACTGAACAATCGGGTTTACTGTCGTTGGGAAACCTGCTGCAACACCAATGACCTCATCGCCTTTTTTAATCGCACGATCACCAAGCTTTGGAGAGGTTAATGCGCTAAACGCAACCAGATTTGCTGAGGATCCTGAATTAACCGTAATGAGATGCTTAACCCCAATAAAATCAGCGAGTTTCTTCTCAAAGTCTTCGTTAAACCGCCCCGTTGTTAGCCAACCATCAAGAGATGCTTCGACCATCAGCTGTAGCTCACGCTCTCCGATCACCTTGCCCGATGGCGGTATCACACTGACGCCGGCCTCAAACTGTGTAGGCGCATATTTTTCTGCTGCGTACTCTGACACCAATGATGCGATCTGATCTCTAATTTGCTCTAACTTATCCATTCTTACTGCGTTCCAATGAATTCATAAATTCGTTTATTTCATTTTTTGAAAATTTTTGCATGTTGTCGCCTGACAGCCACGCGCGATGCCACTGCACAATGTTTTCAAGTGTATGTTTTAGGTCCCATGTGGGCTGCCAGTTCAGTTTAGATTTGGCCTTAGAAATATCTAATTTGAGATAATTTGCCTCATGCGGATTATTAGTTGCTTGATCGAGCGTCCACGAAGATTCAGGCCAAGCATCGACCATGCGATCAAGAATCCAACTCACCGGTTTTGCATCTTCTTCATTAGGTCCGAAATTCCAACCTTCTGCAAAGTCATCTGGATTTTCAAACAAGCGCTGTGCAAGTGCTAGGTATCCACTCAATGGCTCTAGAACATGTTGCCATGGGCGCACTGCGTTGGGACTGCGAATGACCACTGACTCATTTTTCTCAAAAGCCCTTAGGATATCTGGTATCAAACGATCTAACGCCCAGTCACCTCCACCGACAACATTACCCGCACGGGCAGATGCCAGGCCCTTACCTTTTGATGAATAAAAAGACTGTCGGTAACTGGCCGTAACTAATTCAGCGCACCCCTTAGAGCTACTGTAAGGGTCATGACCTCCCATTGGTTCGTATTCACGGTAAGCCCAGGGCCACTCTTTATTCTCATAACATTTATCGGTGGTCACACTCACGACAGAGCGCACCGTCTCACACGACAAGGCAGACTCTAAAACGTTCGCGGTTCCCAATACATTTACCGCATAAGTCTCTAAAGGAGCTGTGTAGGAATATCGGACTAATGGCTGTGCGGCCATGTGAATAACAACATCCGGCTTAAAGTCATGAAGGCTTTTTTGGAGCTGTTCAAAGTCACGAATATCGCCTATCTCCGACTCGATCAGCTCACCAACCTGTGCCTCTTGATAAAGGCTGGGTGTTGTGGGTGGCTCAAGCGCATAGCCTTTCACAATTACACCCAACTGATTTAACCAGAGGCATAGCCAGCTACCTTTAAACCCGGTATGACCGGTTATAAAGACACGGCGAGATTGCCAGAAAGCTTGATCAATCATTCCAAGTTTTCCACGGCGCCTCACCAGAGTCCCAAAGTTCTTCTAGATACATTTTATCTCTTAAGGTATCCATCGGCTGCCAGAAGCCTTCATGCTTAAAAGACATCAATTGACCATCGGTGGCTAATCCCATCAATGGCTCTTGCTCCCAAACACATTTATCACCTGAAATCCGCTCTAAAACCTTGGGTGAGAGCACAAAAAAACCACCATTGATCATGGCACCATCACCTTTAGGTTTTTCCTTAAAGGTAACAATCTGATCACCGTCAAAACCCAAGGCGCCAAAGCGACCCGGGGGATAGGTAGCTGTCAGCGTTGCCTCTTTACCGTGTGCTCGATGAAACTCAAGGAGCTCAGTGATGTTAATGTCAGACACACCGTCACCGTAGGTCATACAAAAGGATTCTTCGTCCTTAAGGTAACTGGCGACACGGCCTAAGCGGCCACCCGTCATCGAATGATCACCCGTATCAACTAGTGTCACTGTCCAAGGCTCAGCACGCTGGTGGTGAACTTCCATTGAGTTAGACTTCATGCAAAAGGTGACATCTGATTGATGCAAAAAATAGTTCGCGAAGTACTCTTTAACGAAGTAGCCCTTGTATCCACAGCATACAATAAAATCGTTAACTCCGTGCTGAGAGTACATCTTCATGATATGCCAAAGGATAGGCTTACCCCCGACCTCAACCATCGGCTTTGGTCTTACCGAGGTCTCTTCAGCCAATCGTGTGCCTAACCCACCCGCTAATATAACTGCTTTCATATATTTTCTATCTATATGTTTCTGATGCTAAAAAGGCATCCGAGTAAAAATTCTTTTCATCCAAACTGCGCTCTAACATCAGGTTCTTTGCATCTTTAATCATGGCATTAGATCCACATGCATAAACTCTAGTATTAGGGCCAATTATTTTGTTACCAGCCACTTGATCTTGTATGTAGCCAGGCTCTCTATCTGCAACCGCTTCTTGAGAATAAACTGATACAAAGGCTACTCCCTTTGGAAACCAAGCAGAGGCATCAAAAAACATTTCTGACTGCGTTCGACAACCAAAAAAAACGCTGCAACTGCGCAATGTAGATATCTCACCAGTTTGAACAAGCTCGCTGACCATGGCTTTAACTGGCGCTATGCCTGTACCAGTAGCCAAAAAAATTACATCCATATTAGTCGTATCTCGCAGAAAAAAAGTACCCTGAGGTCCCTCTAATCTGAGCAGGTCATCAACCTTCGCCTTAGAAAACCAATACTCACTCATCACCCCGCCAGGGTAGTAACGGATGAGTAACTCAATTTTTCCCCCAAGTTCACCAGGTGTTGAGGCAATAGAGTAGCTGCGACGGACACCACCCGGCCCAAGCACATCCACGTATTGTCCTGGCAAATAGTTGAAACCTGCATTGGGTGGCAAGCGCAAAACAACAGTGATAACTGTTGGGTCTAACAACAAAATTGAGTCAATTCTGCAAGGGAGGACCTTCGTTTCTATCCCCTCTAAGCGTGATAAGTTTTCTGACTGAACAGCAAGATCACTGTTGGGTGTAGCACTGCAGGTGAGGATAAAACCCCGGGCTCGCTCATCCTCCGTTAATGAAGCAGACCCACCAACCTCATTCACCTGACCTGAGAGCAATTTTGTTTTGCATACGCCACAACGACCATCCTTACAGCTATGCTCTAAATGGATTCCAACTCTTGTAGCTGCATGTAGGATACTTTCATTTTGTAGGCAAGGAAATGATAACCCATCGGAAAGTCTAATTTTATAAATCATCCGTGTACCAAAATTTTCCATTCCAAAATACAATACAAAACACTCATTTCTCTTATTAAGCATGCTGTGGACAGTGCTGAGCCTATGAAACCTGCGCCAAAGGTAATTAGCTATCTTACAGCAGCCCCCTATTTTTTAAATACATTATAACTTGATGAATAGATGAATAAATATTGTCAATTCCGGTTGTTACAACAATCTCTGGATTTACAGGAGTTTCGTAAGGGGAATCTATACCCGTATAATTTTTAATTTCACCCGCTCTGGCTTTTTTGTACAAGCCCTTCACATCACGACTTTCACAAACCTCTAGCGAAGCATTGCAGTACACCTCAATAAATTCACCATGTGGAAATAGGTTTCTCACCATCTCACGGCCACCCCTGAATGGACTAATAAAAGCCGTCAAAACAATAATCCCAGCTTCGGTCATTAGCTTTGCTGCTTCACCAATACGGCGTATATTTTCTTTTCTATCTTCTTCTGAAAAGCTCAGGTTCGACGACAAACCATGTCGTACGTTATCGCCATCGAGAACAAAGGTGCTGCAGCCTTTTTCATAAAGCTTTTTCTCAACGGCATGGGCCAGCGTTGACTTACCGGATCCTGAAAGACCGGTAAACCAAAGCACAAAGGACTTATGTCCAATAAGAGCTTCACGATCTTGTCGTGTGATCAGTGACCTCTCCCAGACTATATTCGTACTTTTCTGATTCATATTGATAATTAATAATTTAAAGTGGGGATGCGCAGACTAAAAAAGGAGGATTCAGTAAGGAGTCTGCGTTTTGATTGCAGCCAAGAGGTTTCATTTCAGGAAACGCCAAAACTTGACCGCCAGCGGCCTCAACTACGGCCTGAGATGCGGCGGTATCCCATTCAGAGGTTAACCCGAGCCTTGGATAAAGATCCGCCTTACCCTCTGCAATAAGACACAGTTTTAAAGAGCTTCCCATCGAGACTATCTCCGCATCCGCGTAGTCTTCAATAAAAGCTTTAAACTCATCTGAATGATGCGATCGACTACCTACCACGACCCAATTAGCAATGCTTGCTGAGCGCGGCCTGACTTTTAAAGATTTAACAAAACCATCTTCAGATTTAAAAGCACCTGAAGATTTGTCGCCCCAATACGTCACATCGAGTGCAGGTGCATAAACAACACCGAACACGGGTTGTTGATTAGTCACTAGAGCGATGTTTACAGTGAATTCGCCGTTCTTTTTAACAAACTCTTTAGTACCATCTAGCGGGTCAATCAGCCAGTACGTTTGCCAACTGATGCGGTTAAGCTTTTCTTCCTCTGATGACTCTTCTGAAAGTACTGGCATATGAGGCGTAAGCTCACGTAATCCATCAACAATACAGTGATGAGAGGCAAGGTCTGCTTGGGTTAAGGGACTCGAATCATCTTTATAATCTACGTCAAAATCTTGCGCGTAAATGGCCATTATTTTTTCGCCCGCAGCTTTTGCCAAATAAATCACTGCTTTTTTTTGATCTTCAGTTAACATATTGATTAAATATATTTTTTCTATTTAAAATTGTTAGAATTGCAATTAAAAGCGCTGCAGGTTCTACTCTAGACAATCGTCTTTTATAAAAAGACAGGACGTCTTTAAAGTTTGATGGCTTTTGTTTAACAAGAATACTTGCCATCAAAAAACCGCTAATTACAAAGAAAGCATCTACACCTAATAACCACCGGGTAGCCAATCAGAATTTGCATGGAAGACAAATACTGCGATCACAGCCAATGCACGCATGCCTTGAATATGAAGCAATTTTATCATTAAAATCCCCTAACTGATTGAGTCCAATCGCAAACTGATAACCCAAAATAACTAGCTATTTTTTTACTGGATAATCGAGAGTTTTTTGGTCTCTTAGCAATTACGGGGTACTCATCACTCCCACAGGGCTTTATTTGTGGCACTTTAGTGAGTAGACCGTCTTTTATACCCTGTTCGACAATCTGCTTCGCAAGCTCATACCAACTCACAAAAGGCTGACCTGAGAAATGATAAATACCCCAGTGTTCTTTATGTTCAGTTGCAAGTTGAAGTAGGACCTCTGAAATACATTCCGCACTTGTTGGACCGCCAAACTGATCATTGACGACTTTCAGCTCATCACGCTCTCTCGCTAATCGCAGAATAGTATTCACAAAGTTCTTACCATCTTTTGAAAAAACCCAGCTTGTTCTTAAAATAATGTACTTCTGCGTCTCTTCTTGTACTGCTAGCTCACCCGCTAATTTCGTACGACCGTAAGCGTTAATCGGATTGGTTTTATCAGTTTCAACATAGGGCTCTTCTTTAATGCCATCAAACACATAGTCAGTTGAGACATGGAACATTCGGATATCGAGCTGTTTGCAGCCTTTTGCTAGTGCTCTTGGCGCATCTACGTTGACCTTTAACGCGGTTGCTTCATCATCCTCTGCACCATCGACATTGGTATAAGCCGCTGGATTGATCACAAGATCTGGGTTTGTTTTTAAAACAAGTTCTTCACCATATTCTGGTGATAGCGCCATATCCCATTGCTCACGTGATATGGCGATGACCTCATGGCCAAGCGTTTTTGCTTGGCGAAATAGCGCTGAGCCTACTTGACCATTAATGCCAGTGATCAGGATCTTCATGACTGATGCGCTAGCTCTTTGAGAGTTGGTAAAAGCGCATCTTTACTCGATAACGATGGATGATCGATGGGCCATTCTATTGCAACATCGGGATCATTCCAGATTACCCCACCCTCATCCGATGGATCGTAGTAGTCGGTACACTTGTACTGAAAATCTGCTGTCTCTGATAGCACACAGAAGCCATGCGCATAGCCTGGTGGTACCCACAGCTGCTTGTGATTTTCTTCGGTTAGCTCAACACCAACATACTGACCATACGTGGTTGATTCAGGATCAATATCCACCGCTACATCAAACACCGCACCTTTAGGACAGGAAACTAACTTGCCTTGCGGTTTTGTGATCTGAAAATGCAGCCCACGCAGTACCCCTTTCTGAGAGCGAGAGTAGTTATCTTGCACGAACGTACATTCAATACCGGCTTCTCGGTATCGTTCTGCTTGGAAGGTCTCTTTAAAAAAGCCTCTTGAGTCGCCAAAGACCTTAGGCTCAATAATGAGCACGCCAGCAAGTTGGGTTTCTGTGACCTCCATCAGCTATTCGCTAAACGCAGCAAGTACTGCCCGTAGCCCGTCTTACTTAAAAGCTGCCCTCTGGCTTTAAGTGACTGTTGAGATAACCAGCCTTGTTTAAAGCCGATCTCTTCCAAACAGGCGATCTTTAAGCCTTGTCGCGATTCGATCGCTTGCACAAAATGACTCGCTTCCATCAGTGACTCATGGGTGCCGGTATCAAGCCAGGCAACGCCACGACCCAACACACTGACATTGAGCTCATCAAGCTCAAGATACGCATTATTCACACTGGTGATTTCAAGCTCGCCCCGATCACTGG
>Ga0181576_10001080_pt1 | contig 20789 bp, 16 predicted proteins | sample 101ome_22_FD_132464 | JGI IMG/M metagenome (GOLD analysis project Ga0181576, IMG submission 132464) | Coastal salt marsh microbial communities from the Groves Creek Marsh, Skidaway Island, Georgia - 101412BT metaG (megahit assembly) | ecosystem: Environmental > Aquatic > Marine > Intertidal... | reverse complement strand
TGTCAAATTACTGCCACGCGTAAGTATTTCTGAGAATTAGTGTATTTTTTAACGATCCAGCGACAGTCTCATTTACAGAATATTACCATACGAGAAGACTATGATCCAGTCATTTTACTCCTGTGTGTGAACTCCATTTTCATTTGTATGTACTCCTCCGCCCCTCTTGAGAATTTGGTTCTGACTGACAATTCCTGACAGCTGTTTTAGTCATATTTCTTCAGCGTAGGATGAACGCCGGGGGAAGATAGGTTTAGCTTTAGTTGATCTATTCGTGAACGTGACAGCTTCCTGTGAGACGTCACTATTTACTGGCTTGCTTGATAATTCTTTCTTCGCATAGATTACCACGGGACCTTACTAAAGCTATGCATATCGTGGATACCACCTTCTTGTTGGGCCGCACCTGACCGGACCTCCATTGTCATCGTACCGGCAGACAAGGCAACGTGGGCCTTCCCGACAGAGTCTGTACCAAGATCTTGGAATCCCTGCTTCACACCGTGGATTAGATATGGAATCATCGTGCGCACGGATCCCTTATCACGCACAGTGCCGGAAACACCTTGTGCGATCTTCAAATGGCCCGATTCGCTCAAGTATCTCGAATCACTTCCCTTCTTCATCGCATCAAGGCTTCCCATACCTCGATACTTCTTAACACGTACGCCATCCTGGTAGAAGTAATGACCAGGAGCCTCAGTACTGCCAGAAAACATAGAACCACACATGACAACGCTACCTCCCAGGGCCAGTGCTTTTACAATGTGCCCACTGTTTTGAATGCCTCCATCTGCAATGATCGGAACGTCAAACTGCTTTGCTACTTGGCCAACCTTGTATACTGCTGTTGCTTGTCCCCGACCAACTGCACAGACTTCTTGCGTCGTGCAGATACTACCGGAGCCCATACCAACGCGAAGGCCGTCAGCACCTGCTTCTAGTAAACGCTTCGCCTGGTGTTGTGTCACGACGTTTCCAGCAATGATATCAACATTGGGAACGTTGTTTTTCAGGAACTTGATCATTTCCAACTGATATATGGAGTCACCCTGAGATGAATCTAGGACGATTGCATTCACACCAGTATCCGCCAGTCTTTGTGCGCGGATTCTATCAGTGTCACGGGTTCCAATGGCTGCACCACATAGTAACTTGCCGTTTGCGTCAAGAGACGGCAACCCAGATGGTGGTCTAGCCAGGCGCTCTTTTATATTAACGCGTGTTAACAATCCAATTAGACATCCGTTTTCATCAACAATCGGAAGTTTGCCGCGTTTAGACTCGATAAGAATGTTTTCATTCTCCTTAAGACTCTTTGTTGAGAATCCCAAGACAAGATCACTTGTAGCAGTCATCACTTCAGAAAGCGGTGTGCTTCTATCTCTGATGAGATCAATATCGCGAGTAGTCACAAGACCAAGTAAAGGGGCACGAATGAAGCCAGTCTCAGTGATACAAGCTGAAGTGAAACCTCTTGAGGAGCGCATTTCGTCAATGTCACTTATTGTTGAGTTTGGACTCAAGATAGCTGGATTTGAGACATAACCTGCATTATGCGACTTGACCGTTTTCGCATGATTGATTTGTTCCTCCATCTATGGTGAAAAGATGAATGTCACGTGATTGTGGTGAAATAAGTGGGAATAACGTACCGACATGTTGTAATGTAAAAAACCCATTCCACCAACCTCAGCCATGGCGATGGCCATATCGGATTCTGTCACTGCATAAAATGTTTTAAAGACGACATTCGATGCAAGGGATATGTAGCTCACCTGTATCCATCGGCGAACTCACCAAAGGTGTGCGAATTGAGATGTTTTTGCTCACCCTCGTGGAGAGATCAACCTGTAGGTGTCTTAGTCAACTTCTTACGTGTCATCTCTGGTACGAACCTGATCGGCTGCAAAGTCGATGAACCCGGGATGAAAGATGACATCGTCGTACGTATAACAAAATCCTAAACACGTGCGTTCAGTCATACATAACACAACGTGGCAAAGTTGAGAGGGAGGACCTACCTTGGCTGAAAAGTGCTTCACCAGTGAAACCATCGCGGGCGGACATCGTGCTAGGCGGCTGGAAATGTTCGTGGTACGTGTTGCGAGAAAATATGAAGCTATTTTGAAGTGAACCCGCGACAATTGAGGCCACACTGCGTGTCACGCCGCCGTCACGTAGCTGGCTGGGCCTTGCCGGAACATAAAACTTATGTTTTTTATTCAAGAAGCAAGTCGTTGTCGATAACAAAATATAAGTGTCAATACATATATGGTCTACGTATTTAATGACATGAACGCATATCTAATACGGCATATGTGTTCATGATAGTACTACGGTGCCTAATATACATACTAGTTCCAAACTGGCTCAGAAATTCGCTCTGAATATAAACGGTTAGGGTTCTACCAGAAAGCCCATGCCACCCTCTGAAATTGTGAAGGGCACATTTAAAACGAGTGTGTGCATGCATGACATCTACAGAGACGATTTGCGACGCATTCCAGGTGAAAAATGCGCGATCAAATGCGAGGACGCGCGCGTGGGACGTACACGACATACTTAACGCTTAATATACGTAACAATCACATTCCGCGGATCTGGAGCCTCGACGTCTTTGGCCCACACTGCGTCCGAGGCGCCAGTAGACAATATATACTGCGTAGTATATTACTACTTGTAGTAGTATCTGTACCTTGTAGTGCCGTTGGCCAACCTAGAATAGTGTCAATAAATATCAATACGCCATGTGGTCTTTATTTACGATTTTACGATTAATACTTGTACGCTCGAAAGAGAGTCCCACTGGTACTGGTACCAGTGAAAGTGTTACCAGAAACACAGTTCCTTTACGTGAAAACACAAGAAATCATCTAAAAATAAATTTTGTCCACCTCTTTTCTTTTCCTTTCTTTTCTCCCACCTTTTCCGACTTTTCCAACACGAGAGAACCGCGACTCGCCGTAAAATCTCTGTGGCGCTGTACTTCTGCACCATATCACAATCACTGTATCAATCAAATCCAGCGTAGTCGTCATCGACGCACGGTATGCTTGTCCGAAGTTGCGGAAAAGCTAACACTTCTGGACACGGGTTGAACAGAACAACCGCCCGTTCCCAGTCTCGATCGTTGACAGTCACCTGCGCGCGATCTTTCAACGCATCAGACTTCGTGAGACCGCACATCTTAGATTTGGCCCCGTACAAGCCTATATTCCCTCTTGAAGTCCTCTCAGGTGAGTCTCAAGTCTTCTTCACTAAGAAACAACACGTATTACCGTGAGCACATAGAGCAGCTTGGAATTCCGGTCCAGAGCATAATCAAACTCGACGCCAATGAAAATCCGTACGGGCCGCCTCCAGGTTCGCTCAAATCAACCGGCAAAGACTGAAACTCTAGTAAACATTTCCACAGAGGTACTCGAAGCTCTCGCTAACGTAGAGTTCCCACAAATTTACCCTGACCCGGAATCCCGATTTCTTCGGGCGAAACTGGTGAAATATAATGCTACTGTGTGTTTCGTTCCAGCTCATGTAGTTTCATAGGCCGCGGAATGTGGAATACCATCAGAGAACATATTAGTGGGGTGTGGTGCAGACGAGGTGAGTTCAACACATCGATGTGTCATTCAACGCTTAATTCTGACTTCTTCTAGCTCATTGATTTGATCTTGCGCGTGGTACTCGAGCCAGATGACGTTGTCGTGAATACACCACCTACTTTTGGCATGTATTCGTTCGACTGTCTGGTGAACGGTACATATTTTTTGTAGTGCTTTCTGGACTGTTACTAATATAGACCACGTGTAGGTGGAAAGTTGGTCGATGTCCCAAGAACCGATGGACCAGGCTTTGATATAGATGTAGCTGCAATCAAAACTGCGGTTTTGGCACATCGTGCAAAGGTTTTATTTTTGACTTCACCGAACAACCCTGATGGCACAGTGATAAAGCCTGCGGACCTTGCTGAGCTTCTTGAACTCCCTGTGTTGGTAGTCCTTGATGAAGCGTACATAGAGTTCTGCGAGATTCAAGAAAGTAGAATGCAAGATGTTTTAAAGCGCGAAAATCTGATAGTCCTCAGAACGTTTAGCAAGCGAGCGGCCCTTGCAGGTACCGCTGGAAGTCAAATAATCTCTTCTCTGTCACAACTTTTGTACGCAGGTCTACGAGTAGGGTACTGTGCGGCACCTCTCTGGCTCATGGATTATCTCTGGAGAGTCAAGCAACCCTATAACGTATCCGTTGTCGCCGAGCTAGCGGCTTGTGCAGCGCTAGATAATCCAAAATATCTTCAGGTGTGTGATTTTAAAACATTATTTTCTAACGCAGAAGTTTCATTATCGAACGGCAGGATGTAAAAGATATGCTCATACAAGAACGTCAGCGCCTACTCTCGAAACTCGAAGAGTTTGATTTCCTTAACCCATATCCATCTCATTCCAACTTCCTTCTTGTCAAGTACGTCACCTGGCTATCTTTTGCGCATTGTCTCATGTACTCTTTTAGGGTTGACGGAGACGCTGAAAAATTGAAAAACTATCTTGCTCTTAAAGGAATAATGGTTAGGTACTATTCGGGACCTCCACAACTCGCTAGTTGTATCAGAGTATCAGTCGGGAAACCAGAACATACGGATGCACTAGTGCTCGCCCTTAGCGCATATAGTGCATAATTTCATACTTGGAACTCACAATCTAATAGACAACTCAGACTATTTCTGGTCTTTCATCAAACGTGAACTTGTTTCTAACGAGTCCAACCACTCGATACTCAAGCCCCTTCGCCTGAACTTGAAGAAGCAGGAAAGGCTTCAGCAAACTATGTTTTCTCCCTTCAGAGTGAAGTTAAAGGAATTACCTTGTTTCATCTGAAACATATACCTTTTACGATATGTCGTCCAAGCTCTAATCTTATGTCGTTTCCCTATTTCGCGTATCATGAAAAATTACCCCGTGCACTTACGCTGCTTACCGTGCGTTTTACTCGCTCACAAGCAAGCTCACCGCTGAGGTCACCCGAGTACAACTGCCCCTTGTGCCGAACGTCACTTGCACCGAGCTAGTTTCAGTAAGGTAATCTTACCTGCACCTCAAATTCGCAGTATTTCACCGTTCGCCGTTCGTCGTTTTCATCCATGCCAAAAAAATTTGCTCTCGACGCCCTCGGCAGGCAACTGCCTCGTTTCGAAATTGGGTCACGGCTGTCAGGAAATTCTCAGTTAACTTAGGGTGACTAAGAGTACCGCGCTTTCAGGGCGACTAACAGCAAGCCATTTTCGTAACTTTAAGTCCGAGTTATGAGAAAAATGGGGGTAACAGCAAGCTTTTTTCACTAAAGTTATGAAAATGACGTGAAAATCCTCCTAACTCGGGCCCGAGTTATGAAGAATTTTCACGTTTCTTCATTACTATGTAATTGTATTAAAGTACATTTTATATCATTCAGATATGTATTTAATAGATACTAAATACGCACATGTAAGATGCTAAAAAGTTACCTCCCCGTGAGATTTAGACACGCCCCCCTCACTGGACTAAGGATGTCATATTTACTACTCGTACTACTCCTAGTGTGGTACAAGTATCTACATGTATAATTTAGGCGTTCCTTATCCAACAGTGATGTGTGGGTTTTCAAAAAAATGACGTCATAGACTCAGTCTAAATTAGCTAACTCGACATCTACCAAACCCAGTGAAGCAAAGTGAAAGTATGATGGGAGGACATGGCGGCGGTGCGCCGTTGGACCGCGCTGAACTCCCTCTTACCCTCACTACTCGAAGCCAAAATCCGATGCGCGCACCAATTGGGGGAAGAGCTCGAGCTGGCGGTCGACTCGGTGGTCGATATTCAAACCGTGGTGGTGGTCGCGGTCGAGGGAGCTTCGGCGACACCGCACCAGACACCGTTGAAGGTGCGACTTGAGAGTTTTCACAAGCAGCCTGTTCAAGCTTCCGCTACAGAAATCGGCGAGATGATCCATGAATGCGAAGGGGAGCTTGTTCTCACACTGACGAACAAAAAGGTACGTCAAGACGTAATTCCTAGAGAGTTATTTTACCTTACAAGTCTATAGGTTCCATACTTCAATAGTTCCATTTTTCTGGAAAGCAAGGCAGTCGTAGGGAAAGTAGAAGAAATCTTCGGGAGTATCAACGATGCGGTATGGTTATTTATGACAAATTATTATGCAATATTTGAAGTGAAAACGATGCGCAGAAGTTTACCGTCAAGCTATCAGATGGTGTCCTCGCAAGTTCTTACAAGCGTGGTAAGTATGAAGTAATGTGAGTTAATGATTAACTTAACTTAAAACGTACTGAAGGAGACAAATTTTTCATCAGTCCAGATAAACTTTTGCCGATGGAACGGTTTACTCAGCCAAATTCAAGCAGGTATGATTGTCAAGCTTTACACGCTGGAACCTCAGCTAAGACAACGTGAAGGAAAATTTCTGGACAAGGAACTGCAAGGGGAGGCGGACGAGGAGGTGGACGAGGAGGACGGGGTGCCAGAGGACGTACTGCAGGACGGGGAAGAGGTAGAGGTGGACGTTTTTCAGGGCGCACTTCTCGTTGACCAACTCCACCCATGCGCCGGTGTTCTCGAAGTTGAAAATAACAGTGTAAAAACAACGAACCAAATTTTGAAGAACATCACGCCAGCTATTATGCGTTTTCATCAAATTATTTGCAAGGTGAATTCGATGAAAGACTCGGTACATCGCTCGAAATGACTCAGAGGATTTTATTACAGCAGTCAAGTTCTAGATAACTGATACCGAAAATGCCTGACGAGGACTCATAGCTTGAACTACACCCATAGAGCTCTATGGTGTTCACCGGTTACATCAAGACACCAGACACACTTACTCTCCTTTTTTGGAGGATTTATTCATGAGTGACTTGTGAATGTGCGGAATGACACCACCACCCGCAATAGTGGCCTTGATGAGAGTATCCAGTTCTTCATCACCTCGGATGGCAAGTTGAAGGTGTCGGGGAGTAATACGTTTCACCTGAGTATGATCGTGGGGTCATAAATTGGCTGATATTAGCTTACCATACGTACCTTGAGGTCCTTCGAAGCGTTGCCTGCCAATTCCAGCACTTCAGCGGTAAGATACTCTATTTGGCTGTTACGAAGCACTTTAGTTCCAAGTGTGCTTACGCACCTAGAATAGCGGCCGAATACACCGCCGCGGTTGCTCCAACCCTACCACCCGATGCAGCACGATTCTAGAACTTATGATGTTAGTTTTTGCAGTATTCAAGCGCGATTCACGAATAAGTGGCGAGCTGACGCTTTCCGAATTTTGAATTTTTAAACGGTCCTTTCGTAAATTCGGTGGTTGCACAAGTCGAAGTTATGCCAAAGGAGCGAGAACGAATAACCAGGATGCGGGAAATCGCCGTACCTTCAAAAATCGGTGGATACGACCAACTGGAAACTGGAGACCAGCTTTCACCGAACGAGACGTAGGTTTGCGTTTGTCTCCTTTCTTGGAGGACATGGTACCCTTGGCCCCTTTGCCGGAGAGTCCCTTGCCAGAAAGCCCTTTAGCTCCTTTGCCGGACATGTTTTGCGATTATGGTACTCGCGTGGGCAACAACAAGTTTTCTCTACGAAGAGGTGAATCTTCGTCCGAACTGTAAGGTCGCCGTGCCGTGTGAGTTCTGGAATAAATCCGTGGAATTCAACCGCCATAACCTGCGGTTGTCTTTCTCCGGGGTGACCAATCTGAAATCCTCTGAAAAAGAACAAAATATAGCACGTTAACCACGGGGTCACAAAATAACTGAGAGACTATTTGTAGATATCTTATAAAACCTTATATTTAATACCGTAATCTCCTTTGATATGACTATGCTATGTAAAGCCCATACTCAAGGTATGATGTGATCCGAGAGTGAGTCTACTAGGACAAGCTAGGAACAGGTTTTAGCGATTGTAACACATAAGAAACTGACGCATCTAATCTCGGTAGAGACCATCTACGCGTAAGGCGAAACAAGGAAAACCAGGGCCCTGCCCTCAGTAGTATCTGTAGTGCCGTTGGCCAACCTAGACTGGATAGACTCACTAATTGGATCACATCATACCTTGAGTATGGTCTTTACATCGCGCAGTCGTATCACAGTATATTAAGGTGTACAATATTGGAATTTTCAGAACTAATGGTTTCTCGCATTTCGGTAGAAGCAGCCGTGCTTTTGCTTAGGACTCCGAACGCTCCGCGCGCAGCACACTGGCCACGCGTGTCGCGTTCCACTGAAATCTCTGCAATTTGCGCTGCACCGCACAGGACTGTGAAAAGTTGAGCATGAGTACGGTCCAGTGCCCGACTGTACAGCAACTTGCTACGCGGAATCACTGTAAACCTATCGGTAGGGAAGCGTTTCGCCAGGCAACTAGGTACGAAACGAAACCCCATTCGAAACGATGCGCATTAGTTTTTCTCCGCTTCCATCATTTCGATGAACTAGTCTTTGACTTAAGCTCTACTAACGCACAGTTAAAACCCTCGCAGATCAACGCGTCTGCTGCGGTCTCGGATTGCTGCCGCTTCCAGAGAATACGACAGCTTGGTTAACTCAAGGTAATTTGAATACTGGTGCATCAACATTCATTCATAAAAAATTCTTCATTAGGACCATTTACGCGCAACAAGGCAAGGGGCCGTCGCCGCTGGTGGTGGAGAGGTTTCAGAGTGTAGCGAGCCAACTCATGAACCAACGCATCATTCGGCTGGGTGGCGCGGTTGATGACGATAGTTGCAATTTAATCGTTGCACAATTGTTATGGTTGGATGCGAATGATCCAGATAAAGACATCACGCTGTACGTCAACTCCCCCGGTGGTTCGGTGACAGCAGGTATGGCAGTGTTTGACACCATGCGACATATACGCCCGGACGTCTCAACTGTCTGCGTTGGTCTTGCAGCCTCCATGGGTGCGTTCCTTCTCGCTTCCGGGAAACAAGGAAAGCGCTTCAGTCTACCAAATAGTCGGATCATGATTCACCAACCACTTGGCGGTGCACAGGGTCAGGCTGCAGACATTGAAATCCAGGCAAACGAGATCATGCACCACAAGTCAACCTTGAATGGATACCTTGCTGAATTCACCAATCAATCATTGGAGAAAGTTATGGAAGATACCGACCGCGACTTTTTCATGTCAGCGGAGGAGGCAGTCAGGTATGGTTTAATAGACTCTGTCATTGAACACCCAACACACCTCGCTGTCAACACTTCGGGAATTCCCATGTACGCAAGCGAGTTCTGAGAGGCGCAACACGTCAAGACAAATATAGGTGATTCCGCATGAATCTTATAGCAACGTCGATGTATTTGAAATCACAGAGCTCAAGCTATACCTTCCCCTCGCTTCTATGCTGCCGAGCATGGAAGTCACGTCACACGTCAAGCCCTAAAAGGTGGTACAAGTGCAGATACTAACGAGCTCTCAGATGCCACAGGACGTTAATCGCCGAGTAAACAATGATTCTTTAGATTGATGTACGCGATGTCTGTTTTGCTTACAAACTTACTTGTCTATTGCAAAGAAAGAAACAAAACTTGCGGCTGTTGATGAGCTTAGTGCCTCCTTATATGAGTTTTATCTTGCTGAGAGCGATGTACTAGTGGAACGTCAAGCTTAGATTGAAGGCTTAGCAGTGATAGATGTCTTACCGCTCCGGCTGCGAAAGTCAAAGAAGACGTAAGAAACCCGAAGTAAAGCAGGGGGGTCGGGACATCCGCAATTTGTGCCACCTAGTGTGTCAGTAAGACCAATTTTCAAAAGTACTAGTTCAAGCAGATGGAGGTGCGAAAACTTACTTGTGCTTCAATTGCTTGAATGGAATCTTGGGCATGAGCCTCGTGAGCGAAAGTTACGAAACCTGCGGGGGGGGCTTTAGAACAGATGCCTCATCAACACACAAGAGAAAAAAGTTCAAGAAAACAAGGTTGCGTGCGAGTGATTCTAGTCAGTATTGATCTCAGCTTCAATCCGCATAAAAGTGCGCATCGTCTGGATTCACGTACTTGTCGCGAGCGTGAGCGGCGCCGCGAGGCTTGCTCTTTGTTGCGGGTGCCCGATAGGTTTCGGGGACTTGGTACGCTTGGCGTGAACCTTCGTCGTCGAGGACACCTTGGAGCTCGCTGCGATAGTGAACATGATTGAACGTATCGGCTAAATTGTACTTTTTTTTTCACGGACTCACCCGATCTGCGGCTGTGGAACCGCTAGTTGTGGCTGCGTAGATCTTGCACTATCCTTGCACTATCCGAAAACGTTTACAGATCAAGATCAGCCCCGGCTTGCCCGCGACGATAAACCCCACTCCTATCGTAGAGCACATAATAGATTTACAACTTGCCATTGTGCGTTGTCGTATATCTTTATCTTATGTTTAGAAAATTTCTAAATTAGAAATAACAGGTGTTCGACTGTATTGTAACGCAAGTACTACTACTGTGGAGTAGATAAAGCAGATAACAGGTGTTCACAAGTTTTGCAGCCGTCGTGAAACCGTAGGTGTGCTTGTGGAGGCGCGGAGCTGCGCGGTATTGCGGCGTGCACGACACGTACCGGTGCTTGAAGCTGTGAAGCTTGAATAGACTTCAAACAATTATGGTGGGTCGACTAATATATCGCCATTCTTGTTGCGGGCGCTCGAAGCGTGCGGCTGACTAACATTTTTCGTGTGTTTGCGGCGCAGGATGCCATCAAGTTGTAAGTACCACACGAGCGCGCCACACGAAAAAAACGCGCGTCCCACAGATGGCTAGTAACGCGTCTCGTTTTTTCCTCTCTTTCACAAGGCGTCCCGCTTCATCTAGCTCATCACAGCGTAACAGTTCAGTCATACTCACGGAAAGTTCACGTAGGGCCATCGTCATGAAAGTCATCGGTCGGACTGGATCGAGGGGACAGGTAGGTTCAAGAGTGCCGTTAGATTATCGTCACGAATAACTCGAATTGCGGAATCTCTATTTCTTTCTCATCACATGCGGGATTCGAGCTAACTACTGTACCGTAGGTGACCCAGGTTAGGGTCAAGTTCTTAGATGATCAGAATCGCCAGATCATGCGAAACGTAAAGGGCCCGGTGCGCGAAGGTGCGTTTCGATGTAAGACTTTCTTTCGTTGCTTAAACTGTGCTATTAGGAGATATTCTGACTCTGATGGAGTCCGAACGCGAGGCGCGCAGACTCAGATAATGTTGTGTGCAAGCGAAGTCTAGTAGCACTTTTAGTGTAATGGAATAGCACACCCCTACCTTCTCTACGATACGACCCTAGTTGTAGTCCTGCAAATACTGAAATATGTACGGCGAATGGGACTAGTCGCAACATTTCCTGGTAGATGATCCGCCTGCACCTGACAGTTCTATAACATCTTGACGGTGTATCACTGAAGGGCTAGCACTCTGCAGAGTTTCCTACGCAATTCATATGAGACTCGTTTCGGGTGTAAATGATAAGATCAAGTAACTTGTTGACCTTACCTTGCACATCACGGTGTACGTCATACTGAGCAAGTCAGTGAAAGCTTGTTCTACATTTGACGAATTCAGGGCTGAGGTTTCTATTGTCGTCAAGCCTAGGAAAAAAGCTTGAAGTAGTATGCGATGAACTTTGGGCTTCGATTTACCTTCTGAATTTGCGAACTCGTGTGCCTGCTCAATCGATACGGCACGTAAGTGGGACAGGTCATTTTTGTTACCCGCCAGGAGAACAACTATGTTCGAATCAGAGTGATCTCGCAACTCAGTTAGCCATTTTCTCGCATTGTTGAAAGATTCTATAACGATGAAGCAGTTTATTATTGCTGCGTGAATGCAAATGACGAATTTACCGAGACTAGTTATATCATACACCAGTAAAGCGCCAACTGCTCCACGATAATAAGCACTAGTTATTGCCCTGTAGCGTTCTTGTCCAGCAGTGTCCCAAATTTGTGCTTTTATTGTCTTTCCGTCTATCTAGAATCAATCGCGAGATTTTAGCAACATTCCAAGTGACACGTTTGGTTATTACCTGCACACTGCGAGTTGCAAACTCTACGCCGATAGTAGACTTGGACTCAAGACAGAATTCGTTTCTTGTGAAACGAGATAGAAGGTTTGACTTGCCGACTCCAGAGTCTCCGATGAGTACGATTTTGAAAAGATAGTCATAACTAGACTAACGACATCAGGAAAGTTGACTTCGGAACGTAACTATGCACGTACTCGTCAGAATCTTTGGAAAGCGACATGTTATGAACTGTTCAAACTGCCCTCTACTTTGCTGTCAACTTGCTGAGTTCAACCAAATGAAACCTACTTACAGCGATGCGATCGATTTCTTGGGACGTGATCCAGAGAGACTGAGCCACAAGACGATCCTTTGTTCGAGCCGCTGTACGGTGCACCTATGACAGCAGACAGTCTTACGGTCCCAGTCACGAGTATCTCGGCGGCAACTGCGAGTGTGTATACCGTGTCATAATTAAACTCGTTTTGTACCCAGTTGTTTGAAAAAATTCTCCTGATGCCCGGTGAATGACGTTGCGGATACCCCACAGTACTCGACGCGAGCTTCAGCATATGGTCGCTAAAGAACGAATTTGCTACTACTATGATGAGGAGGTTGGTAGAAACTATTACGGACCGAACCATCCCATGAAGCCCCATCGCCTCTGCATGACTCACAATCTCGTTCTCGCTTATGACCTTCACAAACACTTGCAAATTTTTCGTCCACGAGCGAGCACCAACGAGGAGTTCACACAATTCCACAGCGAAGACTACGTTTCCTTCTTGTCCAAGATAACTCCTGATAAGCAGCACCAGTATGTAGCGGAGATGCAGAGGTTCAACCTTGGTGAAGACTGTCCGATTTTTGACCACATGTTAGACTTTTGTAGACGTTACACTGGTGGCTCCGTCGACGGTATTCGTAGATTGAATCAAGGCTTGTCAGATATCGCTATCAACTGGTCTGGTGGTCTACATCATGCGAAGAAGTCCGAGGCTTCGGGGTTTTGTTACATAAATGATCTTGTGTTGGCGATACTTGAGCTTCTCAAACAACACGCTAGGGTGGTGTACATAGACATAGATATTCATCATGGTGACGGCGTCGAAGAAGCATTTTACATGACGGATCGGGTGATGACTGTTAGCTTCCACAAGTATGGAGATATGTTTTTCCCCGGCACGGGTAGTCTGAGGGATGTCGGCCTGAACTCTGGCAAATACTATAGCGTGAACGTTCCGTTAAATGATGGCATAGATGATAGAAGTTTTGTCGACCTGTTTAAATTCGTGATGCAAGACGTCATGGATATATATCAGCCCGGTGCGATAGTCTTACAATGTGGTGCAGATTCACTCGCTGGCGATAGAATAGGGTGCTTCAATCTCTCACTCAAAGGTCACGCAGAGTGTGTAGCCTTTATGAAGAGCTTCGGGAAGCCGATTCTTGTGACTGGAGGAGGAGGTTATACCAAAACAAACGTTGCTAGATGCTGGGCAAACGAAACCGCCACGCTATTAGATAAAAATTTGGCCGAAGACATTCCATTTCACGACAACTATTATGAATACTATGCAGATGCCGGATACAAGTTGTGTGCCCACGCGCCGGTTTGGATAGAGAACATGAACCCCAGTTCATATCTAGCCCAGTTGAAGGAACGGGTTCGAGAAAATTTGCATTCATTGACCTTCGCTCCAAGCGTCGAGTTCAGCGAAGTACCTCCAATAGAGCTGTTGCCAGAGTTGGATGAAACAGAACTCAGTCCAGATGAAAGGTACGGAGGCAGAGGAGGTCTAGATGGTGCCTTAGCCGCAGATGTAGTACTTTAGACTAATATGGACGCCTGTTCTCCTAAGTTGCGTCATATTGTATAATGCCTTTAAAACCTGGTTGTAGCGCTCGGGAGTGGAAATTTGTGCTTCTCGGTTGTTGATGTTTCAACAAGTTTTCAGTGTTGCATCAGTCATCAACCTCGTCCCGTCTTCGTCAATTATATGAGTATTTGAATGGATGTCTATTTGCCTGATGCCACCATATCGCACATCCGTATATACCACGTATGTGCACACTACGTGTACATGCAACATGTATGTGCACTATGCATATTCACCCCCACACTGGCAAGTGCACACAATCGCTTGCTACGTGAAGGCGATTTCGACATCCTCTACCCAGGGCGACTAGTGTCAGACACCGTTTAGCAAAAAGAATATTAGTGTATACTGAGCACTCAAGATGCAAACTTCATTTCATCATTTCAACCTGTAGGTTGTTCCTCCAGGTCAGCAACATACTCTGTCAACACTATCGCTTTTCCAGCACTATGACAGGAAGATAAATGAGAAAGATCGAACTTGAAAAATGTATGAGACTTCTGTGCGTACAAATAATGTAATGCGCACCTCGACCAATTTTGTTTGACTAACCAAGCTAGTATCTGAAAGCTCGCTGACAAAGTTTCTCAACAATAAGAACATAAGTACAATTTTCAGTTTGACTCACCAGTCTTGAGCTCTCTTTGCTGTGTGAGGCTTGACGTCGGTTTTTATTTCTGCATCGATAGGGACTACGAAACGTTCAATATCGTTACTTTTTAGTGCGTGTGTGCCATCAAAACTTTTCCAAAGTTCAGTGGCACCGACACCTTCTAGGTGCCACATGTTGTGTACGGCGCCATCTACTAAAAAAGCAAGATCTACAACGGGAAAAACGTCAGTAACAGTGATAAGTCACGTCGTCTCTCGGCAAACCTCTTCGATTGTTTCCAAGCTTACAGCGGGCACCTGAAACATCTAGCTCGAGTGTGACCTGAGCAGCGTCTCCAGCTGCTCTCAATCGTTCTGCGACGGACGAACTCAAAGAGAGGAGGTACGTATCATCCATATCGTGATGACAGTTCCCAGTACGTGACTCCGATCGTCGGACGCAGTTACCTTGTACAGTAACCACGCGACGTCGCAGATCGAGATAGCCGAGCGGTCCAGCTACGTAAATGTTTCTCTTTCAAGAAAAATAGGCGCTCATTATCCGCCTTGTTCAAAATAAATGTGCTCAAGCTCAAAACAATAACTTAAATCCACCCCCTTAGACCACTCGGGCATCCTGGCGGTACAGTGCAAATGGTATATAATGTATGTAGTATCGATAGCCCACGATAGGCCATGTGCCAGGAATGGGGTTCGAACCCATGCGCACATTGTGCAGTGGGTAGTTTCGCAACACAACGTTCGTCTGTACGGTCCACATCTGTTTATAAACCTACGTTGCGGGCATGATAGGACTTGCACGTGAACGTGACGCACACGACAGACGGAAACATGAGAGTTCACGACGACGGACACCTGTTTCTGATAGACAAATTGGAGAAAACTTGTGTTTTTGCACCAATAGAAATTAGACAGTTGGCGAGAAGATTGCGCTATTTCGACGAAAAGTTGCGGCATAGGCGCTCAACCGCCGCCGTGTGGACGGTCTGTGCGTACATCAGGTGTGTGCAATACTTTGATGCCCTGTATCAACGCAGAGCACGTAAAGCGGGAATAAAAGCAAGCAATCTTTTCAAAACAGTAGTATTTAACATTCTCAGGAATGCGATACGTCAGTCCCCCTATGACCTGAAACTTTGGTTGGCTTTTTTCAACTATGCGTCACGACACGGTGCAAGAAAACTTGTTTCTTTTGGTCTAGCGACATCTCTTCGGTTGAACTCCTCTATCGCTGGGCTTTGGGCTTACGCTGCGCGTTGGGAATTCTCAACGGAAGCCAACCCATTCAGCGCGCGCACAGTCATTCAGCGTGGTCTACGAAGCTGTGTTGAGACGCAAGAATTGTGGAGAGAGTATTTTGAGTTAGAACTTAAATATATGTGCTTAATTCAGTCTAGATCGATGGTTCTGGAATTAGGAGCCGCTGACGTATCCAATAATATTCTCCCTCTAGCTGTCGACGAAGGAGCATTCGCCGCAAGTGTATACAACGCAGCCAAGTCCCAGCACAAAAAGGATTTCAATTTCCTTGTGCAGTTTCTCACAAGGATATCAGAGCCAACGCATGTCTCAAAGACGTTGAAGAACTATATTCTGAAAGATCTTTTTACAGAGTTTCCCTCCCGTCGTGCTCATCTCGTTTTTCTGACCAATGACTCGGGTTCGATTGAGCGTGCTTTCAGTGAGACTTGCAGTGATCTGCCAGCCCAACACGACAAGAAATTTTGGGGTGCCGTTGGTAATGTTACAAATTCAAGTTCGGCACCATTCGCTGAATGTCTACGATGCATGTCAATTCTATCGTTTGTGTACTGCTTCTCAACGCAGTACTTGCACCGAAGTACAGCTGAGTTACTCGAAATCTGGCTGGGTCACTCCATGTCGAAGGAAAAGGAACAAAAGAAAACATGTCCATCGAGTAGGCACAATGTTCCCCGATTCTTCGAGGATGTGGAGCGAGATTTTCTTACGACCGCGGCGTACTTTTCTCTTAGAACTCTCCTGATGAGGTAGCGTGTGATAGAAAGAGCATAAAATTTCTAGAAAGTGGTGTGGCACGTGCGGCTGCCAAGATTCAAAATAGGTCAAGTTCGCCCTAAAAATATATTTCAATGGAATGAACGAGTCGTGAATCATTTGTAATACCTTAAGCACGTCGAGCTTTGTTTTCAGAATTTCTAAGCCCTGGTGAACCACTTCTTCTGGTGGTAGGGCACCTGTAGTCTCAATAGTGAAGTTGACTTTGTTCATATTTTGTCGGATGCTGACGAGTCCTGGCTTTCCCAGGTCATCGGCCTGGAAGTTTTCATGGATTAGGATCAGGGCAATTTTCTGCACAAAATAACATACCTTTTTCATGATCTCTCCATCATATGAGTATGCCGCATTCTTCTCAACTTGAACACTATCTGACTCCTCGTCATATCGAAGAAGTCTACCTGGGCAGCTTTCGACAAAACTTCTCTTTTCAGAGACTAGACGAAAAGAAAGAGTAAGTATGCTATATTAAGATAGCGAAGCATATTACCGTTGAGGGTATCCATGAGCGCGTGATTAATATCGATGATCGGCTCGTAACGGAAAACTGCTGTTGCTACCGGAGACCACTTCGCGTGATCTTTCCCTATACCTTTCCGTGCCGTGCAACGCAGCTTGACTTCCTGGTGCTTCCTAAGTTTGACCACCAAAATACCAGCTTTTGACGAGTCGGGGTTACTCTCGTCGAGAGATGCGTGTTTAACGGGGAAAACCCTCTTGTCAAAACTTGTTAGATGACCACTTGTAACATCATAAGTTTGATCAGAGCTTCCTTTGGCGGTCAGCTCAAACTCGATCTCTGTTCTACCGAACTCTTCGTCCAGGCTAGTCTCGTATGGGAAACTCATTTCTTTTGCTACGGTACTCACGATTGGAATCAAACCTAGCCTGTGACTTATGAACTCGTCACATAGAACCGACGAGTTTTCGAGGACTTCGACCAGGTCGATCGCAAGTGTGGGGACCTCAGCGATGCAAACGCGGCGGATTGCATTTGAGAAGCTTGCGTCGACACCCTCGAGTGCGAATTGAATTTGCTGGGTTGCCAGGTATTGCACTGTTAACCGCGGCATACAAGCGGCTCGAGGTGAAGCTCGGGTGGTGGGATCAGTGCCTTTTGTTTGAGTTCGACGGGCTTGTTCCGGGAGATTTCCATCGGGAAAATTTATATCTCACGGGTTCAGAGAGTCCCTACACGCACGACCAGTCATGAACCGTCTATATATACGTATATATACGTATTCTGACCAGGAATTTCTATATTACTCACTCTTACCGTCACAATCGATAAAAGTGCCGAGCTAAGCGCATCAAGGGAAGGTCGCGTCACCACAAGCTGAAACCCCAGACTGGAGCCAAGTCGAAAACGTGTTCAATCGGTACAACTGACGTATGAGTTTCGCCGCGTCAGCTAAAAGCTCGGTACATGGTGTTTCTTACACCTGTGGAGGTGCGCACGAAGCTTGTGTAGGTAGGAGAGTCTGAGACCATTTCTTATTGTACAGACTGTGGTTCGGAAATTCTGCTCCGTCCGGGAGACGTAGTCATATGCCGCGAATGTGGGTACCGAATATTGTATAAAAAGCGTACACGTCAAGGTAATTTATCAGCACTTCGAACCAGATTTCAATTGGTTGATGTTTTAGTCGTAGTGGTGCAGTTTGAGGCAAGGTGAGTTTGAGGTAAGCTAAGCACCTCAAGGAGACGCTTTCAAATTCTTTGGAAATTGTAAATTACAAGTACTACGTTGCATTCTACTGAACCCCATCAACCATTCACGGCGTCTCCCGTGTCCTTCCACTTATGAGCACACAACTTGCACTGGAAAAAGAGTGACATCCCTTCATTCGTCGCCATTGAAAAGAATACTGCTTCATTGTGCTTGCAGCGGTCGCAGCGCACACTCTTCGATATCGGTAGTGTGGGATCAGTGGTAACGTCTGCTAGAATTGTCGTTGTTTCGAGCGCACTGTGTGCGATACGATGTCGATAAACACAACTAAACTCTGCGTCAACCGTGTAGTCACAGTTCCTACAGACGTACACGAGTTTACTGCGTGCGCGATCTTCCTTTGGATACAAAAGATCGTTACTATTCGGACAGAAACGCAGGCGCACGGTTCTATCGGCGATCGACATGTTCACACTTCTTGTGAGTTCGTGAGTTTAATTAATGATCACGAGACTCGACTTTTCGAGAAATGCTTCCACAAGTTTAGCGCAAAGTATCCGTCTAATGCCTTACTGTGTTAGTCCTGGCAAACTGTGTTTTAGCTATGAGCAGGCTATGACAATCGACTTTCAGGCCTTGCCTGAAAGTGCGAGCAAGAAGTGTTGGAGGGCGGCCCTGGGCGCGCCGACGCGGACAATACATTTTATGAAGCGGATACAACTCGGATTCATATTATATAGACCCATTGCATTATCCCATATAATTACTCTTCCGAGCCCAAGTCGACATTTTTTTAAAGCGCTCGCGCTACCGATTATACGGGCTAGTTTCGCGACAAGAAGTAAATACTATCCTCCATTTCTTGGAAAACTTCACGGTCTATCATTTGTGGGGTCATAATTTAGCGAAATTGGCAGCTAGATATGGACGTGAAGGCATCTTAATTATTTTTCAAGTATTTCCATGTCTGTGCTCCGATATGGATCCAGGAGTAAGTCGAAATAAACTTTCAAGAGTATCACCAGCGTCTGCACGCGCCGTATCTGGCACTAAGACTCAAAGCCCAGCCCGCGCATAGCTTCGTGCGTACTTGCTCCGGTGTCCACGCGCGGGATCCGAAATAAAATGTATCACGCATTATCAGCCCAAAATAGCGCGAGGTTCGTATCTATGCCCACGTCACCTCGAAGATGAAGGAACGCTATCTACTTTATCTACTCTGATCGCGATGACTTCGACTGCCAGTACTCTGTTATGACCGCAGTCTTTCCCGGAAAAGCCCGTACATCTAATATGTGGCTACTTACGTTTTTCTTGCTGTTCGTTCAGCGTGCACGAAGAGATTAACCTCGGTCCCCTGCAAAACGTTACGCGCAGCTTCGGAGCCAAGCTCCGTGAACCTAAGCTTTCGCAAACGCGAACGCGCGCACAGTCGCGAGCCACCTCTCGCAATGTCACGATGGCGTCAGGCGCCCCTCTCACCGATCGCAAATTACGCGTCGCTGTTGTCGGCGGGGGTCCAGCCGGTGCGTGCGCCGCCGAAACTCTCGCCAAAGGTGGTTGCGAGACTTATCTGATCGAGCGCAAAATGGATAACTGCAAGCCGTGTGGTGGGGCGATCCCGCTTTGCATGGTTGGTGAGTTCGATCTCCCGGAGGAAATCATCGATCGTAAAGTTACGAAAATGAAGATGATCTCTCCGTCTAACCGCGCTGTCGACGTCGGTCAGACTTTGAACGACAAGGAGTACATTGGTATGTGCCGCCGCGAGGTGATGGATGATTTCCTGCGGAAGCGAGCCAAGAGCCTCGGAGCGAACCTTGTGAACGGCCTCTTCATGAAAATTGAAGATCCCGGACAAGGAAACGGCCCTATTGTCGTCCAGTACAATGATTACGAGGAAGAAAGTAAGACGGGTGTTCCGAAAACTCTTGAAGTTGACGTCGTCATTGGTGCTGACGGTGCCAACTCTCGCGTGGCAAAGTGTATCGATGCCGGTGAGTACGATTATGCGATCGCTTTCCAAGAGCGCATCAAGATTCCGGACGCGAAGATGGATTACTACAAAGATCTAGCTGAAATGTACGTTGGTGACGACGTCTCTCCTGACTTCTACGGTTGGGTCTTCCCAAAGTATGATCACGTTGCTGTTGGTACTGGTACTGTCGTCAACAAGACAGCCATCAAACAATATCAGACTGCGATGCGCAACCGCGCTGAAGAAAAGTGTGAAGGTGGTAAAATCATTCGTGTCGAGGCTCACCCTATTCCTGAGCATCCGAGGCCTAACAGAGTCAAGGGTCGGGTTGCGTTAGTAGGGGACGCCGCAGGTTATGTCACCAAGTGCAGTGGTGAAGGTATTTATTTCGCGGCGAAGTCAGGGCGTATGGCTGCCGAGGCTGTTATTGAGAGATCTGCGAACGGCACGAAGGAAATTGATGAATCTGACCTCAGAGTCTACCTCGACAAATGGGACCGCAAGTACTGGGCCACGTACAAGGTGCTTGACATCCTTCAGAAGGTCTTTTACCGCTCTAATCCTGCTCGCGAAGCTTTC
>Ga0181576_10001075_pt1 | contig 20802 bp, 16 predicted proteins | sample 101ome_22_FD_132464 | JGI IMG/M metagenome (GOLD analysis project Ga0181576, IMG submission 132464) | Coastal salt marsh microbial communities from the Groves Creek Marsh, Skidaway Island, Georgia - 101412BT metaG (megahit assembly) | ecosystem: Environmental > Aquatic > Marine > Intertidal... | reverse complement strand
GATCTTTCTGATGTTACTAAGGAGCCTGTGCGTTTGAACGCGTTGTTTTTGCTTCCCTTTAGAGAAGACCGAATACCCTTCAGGGACAGTCTTGTGATTGATAGTCTATACAGCCCTACAATTCCGATTGATACCTTGCGTTTTATTGATACGATTGGATTAGTGGGTCAGATCGAATTGAGAAGGGATATGCAGATGGCTTTGGAAATGTATTATGGTATTCAGTATGCCATAGATTCGGCAGCCACACATCAAATTAAGGTTCAGTCTCGATTTATAGATACACAGCTTAGCCCAGGGCGTGTGACTGATTTCGCCCAGACCGATACCGTTTCATCTGATCTCGTTGTAGGTCCTATTAGTCCTAGAGTAGCTCGACAGTATCTGCTGAATCGAAAGGATAAGGCAACCCCTGTGTTTGTTCCGTTTATGCAGGCACAATCCGATATTGAGGGTACCGTCTATTACGGAAGTACGGTTGCCACTCAGATGCGCCAAAAGATGTTGTCGTATGCGCTAAGTCAGTACAGAGGAGAGCGTTTGTTTCTTATCGCAGATAGTGATCAAGAAGAAGCAAGAAGTTCGGTCATGGAGGTGTTTGAAGAGGCTTATGATGTTCCGCTGGTTAATGACTTAGCCATTGAACAGCTTCCTGAGTTTAGGGATTCGATTGTCGATTCTTTGATCCCGAATTGGGCCTTTCTAGAAACCAATCAATCGGGATTAGCCGCTTCGGTGGTGTCTATTTTGAATGGAATAAATGCTGAGCCTGTCAAAAGCATGCGCTTATTTACAACGACGCCTAGTGTGGTGTACTTTAACGATCAGGTGAACCCGGTGCATTTGTCCAATCTCATATTTGCCTATCCAGAGGTATACGGAAGGCCTACTGACACCTTCGTTCAAGGTTTCAAGAAGAAATTTGGATTCAATCCGTCTATCACCACAACCCGTGCCTTTGACCTAACACTAGACGCTATTTTTCGGGTGATGGTGAACCGCAGAAAGGCAAATGCAGATTCTGTTATTGTGCAGTCATTGCAGCGTTATGCGGGTTCGGATATCGACTATGAAACCTCGGATGGGTACTCTTTTCAAAATATCGCCTATCGCCTGAAATGGGTTAGAGATCTTAATTTCGAAGCGCTTGACTCTACGATTGCTCCTGAGTTATTCAAACCTTGGCCAGAAATTCCTGATACGTGGCTTGCTGATCGCTTATTGGCAATAGAGAAAATGAGATTTCCTGAACGCTTCGACGAAGACGGAGAGCGCATCGAGGAAAAAGATGCTCAAGAAGACTACTGAGGTAGTTGACTTCCTTCACAAATTCCTATCGCCTCAGCCATAGATACAAAAGGATCCTTATTGGTGGGAATAAATTCTTGTGCTACATAACCCGTAAACCCTGTTTTTGCTATGGCTCGCATGATCGCTGGGTAATAAAGTTCTTGATTTGCACCTATCTCATTTCTTCCCGGTACCCCAGCGGTGTGATAATGGCCAAAATACTCGTGATACTCAGTGATTTGATGAATGATATCTCCTTCTTGTATTTGCATGTGATAGATGTCGTATAACAACTTAAAGTGTTCAGTGCCTAATCTTCTGCAAAGGCTAATACCCCATAAACTTGAATCGCACATGTAGTCAGGATGGTCTTGTGCGTTAAAGAGTTCCATTTGAATTACTACCCCGTATTTTTCTGCTAAGGGTAAGATGCGTTCTAAACCTATTGCACAGTTTTCTAATCCGACTAGATCGTTCATTCCGCGTCTGTTTCCGCTAAAGCATATCAGATTGGTGAATCCGGCATCTGCGACTTTAGGAATTGCTTCGGTGTAACGCTTTATCAATTCATCGTGATATTGCGGATCGTTGAAGCCCTCGGTCAGACTGATCGCAGCTCCCTCACACATACTGCAATGCATGTCGTATTTTTTGAGTGTTTGATAATCTTGAGGTCCGACAAGATCAATCGAATGAATACCGATGTCTTTCAGTCGCGGCAAGAGTTCGTCGAGTTCGTATTGACTTAAACACCAACGCGCAACGGAATGATTTATAGGAATGCTGCGCTCTAAGTCTTGAGAAGACTCAAGTGCGAACGGCGTAGCTAGCGGAGTTGCCATAAGGGCAGCTGGAACATTTTGCAGAAAATCTCTTCTTTTCATGAGAACAGTTAACAATAGTTTCATCAAAAGATAGTGAAATTGAGCCTAGGTCTCTGCCCAAAGTTTGTACCTTTACATCCCGTAGAAAATAAGTTCCCCATGTCCACAAAGTATATTTTCGTTACGGGAGGAGTAACATCGTCTTTAGGTAAAGGTATTATTGCAGCCTCTCTGGCAAAGTTGCTTCAAGCTAGGGGATACCGAACTACCATTCAGAAATTAGATCCTTACATTAATGTTGACCCGGGTACGCTAAATCCTTACGAGCACGGGGAGTGCTACGTGACTGATGATGGGGCTGAGACCGATCTTGACCTTGGGCATTACGAGCGTTTTCTCAATAGTCCTACTTCTCAGGCGAACAATGTCACTACGGGGCGGATTTATCAAAGTGTTATAGAAAAAGAGCGCAGAGGAGATTTTTTAGGAAAAACCGTTCAGGTAGTTCCGCATATCACCAACGAAATTAAGGAGCGCATTCAGATTTTGGGTAATTCAGGCGAGTACGACGTGGTCATCACTGAAATAGGTGGGACTGTGGGTGACATTGAATCCTTACCCTATATCGAGGCGGTACGCCAGTTGTTGTATGAGTTGGGAGACTCGAATGGATTGGTTGTGCACCTTACCTTGATTCCTTACTTAGCTGCTGCCGGCGAGTTAAAGACAAAACCTACACAGCACTCAGTTAAAACATTAATGGAGAGCGGAATAAAAGCGGATGTTTTAGTGTGTCGCACTGAACACGAACTCGATGACGACCTTCGTTCAAAAATTGCTCGTTTTTGCAATGTACCTGCCAAGGCGGTAATTCAGTCTATTGATGCAAACACTATTTACGAAGTCCCTCTTCTTATGCAAAAAGAAGGGCTTGACACTGTGGTACTCGAAAAATTAGGCCTTGACACCTCTCATAAACCTGATCTTGAGCGTTGGTCAGCCTTTGTTGAAAGCATCAGTGCGCCAAGTGCAGAAATCACTATTGGTCTTATTGGTAAGTATGTAGAGCTTCAGGATTCGTACAAGTCTATTCTTGAAGCCTTAGTACATGCCGGTGCGAGTAACAAGGTGAAGGTGAATGTAGTTTCGGTTCACTCAGAACATTTAGAAGAGCAGGACATCGCATCATTGCTTGATTGTTTCGACGGCATTCTCGTGGCGCCAGGATTTGGTAGTAGAGGTATTGAAGGAAAAATTTCAGCTGTCCATTATGCACGAACCCATGGATTGCCCTATTTCGGAATCTGCCTAGGGATGCAAATGGCGGTTATTGAGTTTGCACGAAACGTCTTGAATCTCGAAAAGGCGAATACCGTTGAGGTCGATGAACATACCCCGGATCCGGTTATTCATTTGATGGAGGATCAGAAATCAGTAGATCAAAAGGGAGGAACCATGCGTCTGGGCTCATGGAAATGTGAGGTAAAATCCGAAACCACTCTAAGCAACGCCTATTCAGGAAAAGCGTTAATAGACGAAAGGCACAGGCATCGTTTTGAGTTAAATAACGCCTACAAGAATGCATTAGAACAAGCCGGCATGATTGCCTCGGGAATCAATCCAGACACAGGATTGGTAGAGGCCGTTGAAATTCAAGATCATCCGTGGTTTTTAGGAGTACAGTTTCATCCAGAATACAAAAGCACGGTAGAAAAACCACATCCACTATTTGTCAGCTTTGTGGGTGCAGCCAAGAAATATCATCAAGCGAAGTAGAACGCAGCGCTGTCGGCATTTGAAACCTTATATTTGCCTTCTTAGCGACCAAGTAACACTAATCCATGGAAGATCGAAGTCTCGATAAAAACGCCATCATAGGTTTTGCCCTAATATTTGCTATTATGCTCGGTTGGTTGTACCTCAATCAACCTAGTCCAGAAGAATTAGAGGCTCAGCGCCTAGAAGCAGCGCAGCAAGAAGCGCAAGAATCTCTAAATAATTCAGAGAATCAAAATTCAGTATCTCCTGAGGCTGCAGCCCCATTAGCCAAACCTCTTGATAATAGTGCCTACGTCCTTCAGGCCGGGCCATTTGGGTTTACACAAGCGGTCGATACTTTGGTTCAGATTCAGACCGATCCGTTTACAGCAACCTTTGCTTCTCGAGGAGCACAGCTTGTTGGTTTAACGCTAAACGATCACCAAGACTATGAAGGAAACCCGGTTCAGTTAGTAGAAGGCGATTATTCAGACTTTGGTCTAAGTTTTAGAACCAGAGACAACCGACTTATTCAAACTTCTGAATTGCTTTTTACTTCAGAAAAGGAAACTTCAGGAGAGAATACGGTGCTTGTGTTTAGAGCTTATACAGACGACCAAAGCTTTCTAGAGTATCGCTATACCTTTCATGCCTCAAACTATCTAATCGATTTAGACATACGTACTCAAAACCTTAATGCGTATCTCGATCCATCAGATAAGGTTTTGCTTAAATGGGAGTATTGGGCACCCAGAAACGATCAGAGTGTGGAGTATGAAAACCGCTATACACGCCTTACCTACAGTTACGATCAGGGGACAATTAAAAAGCTTTCAGCTACCTCAGAAAGCGATGAAGAAACAGTTGAGAATGTGGATTGGGTATCTAATAGACATCACTTTTTTAGTGCGATACTTGGATCGGATAAGCCATTCGAACAGGTTACCCTTCGTTCTGAAAATTTGGTGGATGAAGAATCAAAAGCGATAGCCTTCACCAAAAAATATACTACTGAGACAGGCTTAGATCGTATCGGTGGAGAATTAAGCAGTTCGCTGTATCTCTATATGGGCCCAACAGACCCGAAAGCGATGGGTCCTCACAAGGATCTGGGTATCATTGAATCGATTCCATTCGGATGGGGAATCTTTGGAACATTAAACCGCTATGTATTCAATCCGTTCTTTGACGCATTAGCATCAGTCTTCCCATTCGGTATTGCGATCATCGTTATGACTTTGGTTGTGCGTCTCGTTCTTTCTCCGGTTACGTATAAGAGTTACGTCTCTCAGGCCAAGATGAAAGTTATTCAGCCTGAAGTTCAAGAGATCAATAAGAAGTATCAAGACAATGCGATGAAGAAGCAGCAAGAGACAATGAAGCTGTATAATCTGGCAGGCGTAAATCCGATGAGCGGTTGCGTACCTGCTCTTTTACAACTTCCGGTGTTCTATGCATTATTTAGCTTTTTCCCAACAGCCTTCAGCCTTAGACAGAAGTCGTTCTTATGGGTAGACGATTTATCTTCTTATGATACGGTGGTAGATCTTCCATTTGCGATTCCGTTCTATGGAGATCATATTAGTTTGTTCCCCATTTTGGCTTCAGTAGCTATTTTCTTCTATATGCAGATGACTACAGGCCAGACTATGCAGATGCAACAACAACCCGGAATGCCAAACATGAAATTCATCATGTATTTGTCTCCAGTAATGATGTTGTTCTTCTTTAACAATTACGCCTCTGGTCTCAGTTTGTATTACTTTATCTCAAATCTTTTGACCATTGCGATCATGCTAGTCATCAAGAACTACATCATCGACGAAACCAAAATTCACCTTCAGGTGCAGCAAAACCGTGAGAAGCCTAAGAAAGAGAATAAGTTTCAGCGCAAAATGAGAGAGATGATGGAACAAGCCGAGAATCAAAAGAAGCTCGGTAAATAAACTCGAATTGGCATTCGGCTTACCTTTGTGGTTGAAATGACGCAGGTAAAACCTATTTCAGAGACAAAAGTGGTTGTCGGTCTATCCGGAGGGGTCGATTCAAGCGTAGCTGCCTATTTATTGAAAGAGAAGGGGTATCAGGTGATCGGTCTTTTCATGAAAAATTGGCACGATGACTCGGTAACGATCTCAGATGAATGTCCTTGGTTAGAAGACTCTAATGATGCCTTGATTGTGGCAGAGCGTCTTCAAATACCGTTTCAAACGATTGATCTAAGCGAAGTCTATAAAGAGCGTATTGTCGATTACATGTTTCGTGAATATCAGGCCGGGAGGACACCTAATCCGGATGTGCTTTGTAACCGTGAGATAAAATTCGACGTTTTCCTGAAGAAAGCCCTTGCATTGGGAGCCGATTTTGTGGCCACCGGACACTACTGTAGAAAGGACGAAATTGAAAAAGACGGACGCAAGATCTACAGACTGCTCGCCGGTGCGGATGGCTCTAAAGATCAGTCCTATTTTCTATGCCAATTGAACCAGGATCAGCTTGCCAAAAGCCTTTTTCCTATCGGAGAACTTCAAAAGTCTGAGGTTCGCGAAATAGCGCGTTCTGCACAACTTATAACGGCTGAAAAACGAGATTCTCAAGGCCTTTGTTTTATCGGCAAGGTGCGACTTCCTGAATTTTTGCAACAACGGTTAGAGCCTAAAAAAGGAAAGATTATTGAAATACCTAGATCTCTAGAGCCGACCGAGCTACCAGAAACACTAGCCTTAAGAAGCAAGGCCTTTGAATTTTCTCCTGAGATGGGAGTCGAGATTGGGACGCATAATGGAGCTCATTTTTTCACATTAGGCCAACGCAAAGGGCTATCGGTTGGGGGTACAAAAGAACCTCTTTTTGTGGTCGGACTAGACACTCAAACCAATTGTGTTTATGTCGGACAGGGGAGTGATCATTGGGCATTGTGGAGGGATACTTTGTTCATCGCACCAGAGGACGTTCACTTTCTCAGAGAAAATCTTAGAGATCTAAAACGGTTTAAAGCTCGAATCAGGTATCGCCAACCTTTACAAGATGCCACGCTTATTCCTGACCCTGAAACCGGTGGTTTGTACATTCAGTTCGCGCATCCGCAATCTGCCATAACACCTGGGCAATTCGCTGTTTGGTACAACGATGACGAGTTGATTGGTTCTGGTGTTATTTCGTGACATTGCGGAGTTAAAAGCCTTAATTTCGCTTCTTAGAATTGCCTCATGAATTTCGTTATAAAGGAACGTCCTCGTACGCTTATCGTCTTTCTCTTGCTTTGGTTTTTAGCCGGAGCAGCTCAGGGGGCGTTTATGCCTTTATCGGGTGAAGAGGCCTATTATTGGCTCTTTTCACAACATCTTCAATGGGGGTATTTAGATCACCCACCAGCGGTTGCCTTTTTTGCCTATTTGGGATCCCTTTTTGACTCCACTGAGTTTGGAGCACGATTGTTCTCTAGTTTACTAAGTACGGCCACCTTAGCACTATTATACGATCTGTTGGGTAGAAAGCACCTAAGACTCTTCATTTTTATGACAGTTGGTTTACTCGCCGTACATGCGGGTAGCTTTTTGGTTAAGACCGATGTGCCACTGCTATTTTTTGAGGTGCTCTTTTTTTGGTTTTACAATCGTTACCTAGCGGATGAAAAGTGGGTGAACATTCTAGGGGTTTCATTGGCTGTTGTTGGTATGTTACTCAGTAAATATCACGGTGTGCTTATCGTGTTCTTTACATTACTATCCAACCTTAGATTGCTTCAAAGGCGATCTTTCTGGGCTATTGTGATCCTCAGTATAGTATTTATGCTTCCGCATATCTACTGGCTTTATCAAAACGACTGGTCGAGTATTGTCTTTCATTTGAATGACCGTGCGGATATTAGTTTTAATCCTGCTAACGTGGTGTCTTACGTGCTTTCTCAACCTATCGTTTTAGGGCCTTTAGTGAGTATACCCTTATTTATAGGTCTAACAAGACCCATTGAAAAATCCACCTTAAATGCAGCCTTGAAGTGGGTATTCTTTGGAGTTTTAGCCTTTTTCTTGTATCAGTCGTTCAAGGTTTTTATTCACAAGCACTGGACGAGTGTAGTTCTTGTCCCATTAATGGTTTTAGCTTTCGACCCTGTTTCTAAATCAGAGCGTTTGAGTTTATGGATACGTCGTCTGGGAAGATTTTCTGTCTTCTTCTTTCTTCTTTTTAGACTTTACTTAAGTGTTGATTATTTACCCACATCAATCAGCCGATCTCTAGAACCCTTGCACGATTGGGATCAATGGGCCTCAGAGCTCTCGACTCTTTCTGACGGAAGGCCTATCGTATTTATCAATAGTTATGAAAATGCTTCGAGATATGAGTATTACAGTAAGCAAAAGGCTCATACACTAAGCACGGTCTATTTCAACAACACTCAATTTGATTATTGGGGTAGAGAAGAAGCGTTTAGAGACCAGGAGGTACTTCTGGTTCATCACAAAAGAAATCAACCTGGCTTTGATACCTATACAGCCTCAAATAATGCGCGGATTTACTACCAATTTATCGATCGCTTTAGTGCCTTTGATAAGGTGGATGTTAAAATTACCCCTTTAAACCACGGGGAGTATGCGCTTCAGATCAACAATCCTTATCCTTTTGCTATAGGGCAAGAATCAAACAACAAGGCTGATCTTCGCTATTATTTGTTAGAAGGAGAACGCATATTGAAGGAGGGCGATGTGATCCAAAATCTAACTATTAAATCGTATCAAACAGTACGCGATACGGTAACCGTACCAAGTTTAGGTGATAAGAAGCGCTATCATCTGCGCTTTGGCCTCAAGGTGCAAGACTTACCGCCAACGATCAACAGTAACAGACTAACTATAAGCACACCCTAATGCCTGAGAATACCAGAAAACAACAACTTGAAGCTTTCTCTAGACTGCTCGACATCATGAATGATCTTCGTGAAAAGTGTCCATGGGATAAGAAACAGACCTTTGATTCTTTGCGCACGCTCACCCTTGAAGAAACTTATGAGCTGGCAGACGCCATAGCAGATAATGATTTAGAAGAGGTAAAGAAAGAGCTAGGAGATTTGCTCTTGCATATTGTGTTTTATTCCAAATTAGGAGCAGAGATTAAAGTCTTCGATATTGCTGATGTGGCCAATGGAATCTGTGAGAAGCTCATTTCAAGACACCCCCATATTTACGGAGATGTTCAGGTAGAGAATGAAGAAGAGGTTAAACAAAACTGGGAAAAGCTCAAACTGAAAGAAGGTAAAAAATCAGTGCTTCAGGGGGTGCCAAGAGGGTTGTCTTCAGTGATTAAGGCTCAGCGCATTCAAGAAAAGGCTGCGGGAGTCGGATTTGAATGGGAGCAAACCGAACAAGTCATTAATAAGGTGAAAGAGGAGTGGAGTGAATTTGAAGAGGAGGTTCAAAAAGGTGCTTCTTCGAAAATGGAAGAAGAATTTGGCGATTTGCTATTCTCAATGATCAATCTCTCACGTTTCTTAAAGATCAACCCTGAAAATGCCCTAGAGGCTACCAATAAGAAGTTTATAAAGAGATTTCAATACATCGAAGAACAGGCGCAAAAAATGAATACCTCATTATCTGCAATGAGCCTTGAGGAGATGGATCAACTTTGGAATGAGGCTAAGAAACTATGATTACCACGCTAAAAAGGCATTGGGCAGAGGTTCCGTATAACCTCAAACTTGCGACGCCTGTAGTGCTCGGAATGCTAGGGCATACCTTGGTCGCATTTGCCGATAATATCATGGTGGGTCAATTAGGACCTGCAGAACTAGCTGCCGTTTCACTCGGAAATAGCTTTTTATTCATCGCGATGTCGGTTGGCTTAGGCTTATCTACCGCCATTACGCCTCTTATTGCCGAGGCAGACGGGTTTAAAAAGAGCTTTGAAATTAAAAAGGTGTTTAAACACGGTGTGCTCATTTGTGGTATCGTTGGAGTACTGCTTACGGGGGTGGTATTGTTTTCTGTCCCCCTACTTCACAAAATGAAACAACCAGAAGAGGTGCTCGTTTTTGCGGTTCCGTTTTTGAGTATTGTTGGCGTATCGCTCATTCCTCTTATGTTATTTCAGGCCATCAAACAGTTGTGTGACGGACTTTCACGAACACGTTTGCCCATGTATGCCTCTATCATTGGGAACTTGCTTAACGTAGTCCTGAATTACCTCCTCATTTTTGGAAACCACGGATTTCCGCAAATGGGAGTTGCAGGGGCTGCCTTGGGGACCCTTATTTCTAGGGTATTTATGCTGATCTTGCTCATTGTTTTTTTAAAAAGATCGACCTATTTCTCACCTTTCTTGACGGATTTAAGATGGCGATTGGTGAGTTGGAGATTCTCAAGGCGCATTCTTGCCTTAGGACTGCCTTCCTCTTTTCAGGTGTTTTTTGAGGTGACCCTCTTTACTTCTGCTATTTGGTTGAGTGGTATTTTGGGAACCTTATACCAAGCGGCAAATCAAATTGCCTTGAATTTGGCCTCTATGACTTATATGGTTGGAATCGGGTTAAATGTTGCTGCCATGATTCGTGTTGGTAATCAAAAGGGTAGAAAAGATTATAAACGTTTGAATGAGGTGGCTCAGTCCATTTTCTTTTTAACCGTTGTAATAGAGTTGCTCTTTGCTGTGGTGTTTCTAACAGCACGTCATGTGCTTCCTGAGCTATATCTTGATGCAAACGACCCCTTAAATAGAGCGGATAATCTTATAGTGATGGCTTTAGCAAGTGAATTACTTCTTTGGGCGGCAGTTTTTCAATTATTTGACGGTTTACAGGTCGTTATTATCGGTGCTTTAAGAGGAATGCAAGACGTCAACTTCACCGCCTACATCACGTTTATCGCCTATTGGTTGGTTGGGTTCCCCGTATGTTATTACCTGGGGTTACATACCGCGCTAGCCTCTCAAGGTATATGGATAGGACTTACCTTAGGGCTTACAGTCTCTGCCTTATTGTTGTACCTTCGATTTCAGTATTTGTCTAAAACACATCGCATTCATTATGTCACTCCCTAAGTTTTTATTGGCTGATCACTCTCAATTTCCTGACACTGTTTATGTGTTGCATACAGAGTACCCGCGGTTTCTGTTGAATGTTACCAACGATGAGGTGACTTGGTTTGAAGCTTTTGATCAAGAGGATATAGATGAGCTAGAGAAGGAGAGTATTGTACTTATTGATGAAGCCCTCTCTTTTTACGATAGTGAAATGGAACAGTTTGATGCTTGATGATAGAAGCGATTCAGCAGATTGATCGTTCATTGCTCTTGTGGTTTCAGGGTTTTGGAACCTCAGGCCTGGACGCCTTTTGGCTATTTATCACCAAGAAAGAGAATGGATGGCCGCTCTATCTCTTGATTCTAATTTTCTCTCAGCGCCTATTGGGCTGGAGAAAGTTTGGCATATTGGTGCTAGGCACGGTCGTGCTGATCACGATTTCAGACCAAATGACGAATCTTTTCAAAGAAGGGTTTATGCGTCTTAGACCCTGCCATGATCCTGAAATTTCATCCTTGCTTCGTCCACTGAATTATTGTGGGGGTCAGTTCAGTTTCTACTCAGGGCATGCCTCGAATGGCTTCGCATCGGTAACCTTTTTTGCTTTTATCCTTAAACGTTTTAATAAGGCATTTTTATTACTGTTTTTTTGGGCAGCATTACTGGCATTTAGTCGCGTGTATTTAGGGGTTCATTATCCCTCAGATATTATCGTCGGGGCTTGTTTTGGCACCTTATGGGGTACCTTATTCGCAACGGCATATCGCAAGTGGGTCTTAGCTGAATGATACATAAATCAATTCCATATCACTTATGGGCAATGCTGGGTTTCGTTTATCTCATGGCGCTTTTTATGCCTTTGATGGAAAACGACTCGGCACAATTTGCGGTGATGGCCATGCGGATGGCTCAAGAGAATGATTTTATCCATTTGTTCAAGGATGGGTTGGATTATCTGGATAAGCCGCATATGCATTACTGGCTTGCCGCCATTAGCTTTAAACTGTTCGGCTATGCTGCCTGGGCCTATCGTTTGCCTTCTTTTATAGCGCTTATTGGAGGTGCGTATGCACTCTACAGGCTTGGAGCTCAACTGAAGTCTAAAATACTCGGAAGATGGAGCGCATTTGTGTTTCTCTCCTTTCAAACCATGGTGTTAGCCTCATTCGATCTGAGGACCGATAGCTTGCTCTCTTCGTTTGTTGCAATTGCCTTATGGAAACTGATAAGCTATGTTAGAGACCTAAAATGGAGTGATGCTCTCATCGGAGCTATAGCCTCAGGACTGGCATTTTCTACTAAAGGGATGATTGCTTTAGTGGTTTTGGGGTTTGCTGTATTAAGTTACACTTTAGTTGAGGGTCGGATCCGTTCGCTGTTTTCCATTAAAGTAGTGGGTGCTCTTACTTTATTTGCACTAACCATAACTCCTATACTTTACGCTTATTACCAGCAATTCGACCTACACCCTGAGAAGGTGATTCGTGGACTCTCGGGGCGAAGTGGTATACGCTTTATTCTGTGGGATCAGAGCTTCGAGCGTCTCAGTGGAACGGGGCACGGAAAGAGCTCGAGCGGTTACTTTTTCTTTTTCCACACCCTACTTTGGGTGCTTTTACCTTTTACCTTCTATACCTTGAAGGGATGGGTGAATGCTCTTAGGCCCTCCTTTGGATCTCGGAAACCGCTATTCTTTGTTGGGGTGGCTCTGATCCCTTTGTTTTTGCTGATGAGTGCATCCCAATTTAAGCTACCGCATTACCTCAATATCCTCATGCCTTTATTCGCCTTACTAACCGCTAGAGAACTTGAGAACTTGAGTCAAGATCGACGAATAGGAGGGGTTAAAATAGCCCATTTAGGTATCGCTATACTCTATGGAGCGGCCGTATTGATCTTATGGGTTGTCTTTGCACCGTCACCTACAACGGTAGGTGTCGCATTAGTATGGGGAGCCCTGCTGCTTTACCTTAAATTGAAAAAAACAGCTGGTCAGACATTTGGATGGATAGGTATTGCATTGTTTTTTAACGCAATGGCCTTTATTCATTTTTATCCTCAACTACTCCACTATCAATCGGGCCAAGTTTTAACGGAAAGAATACCGAGTGAGGCAAAAGTGTTTAATTACTCTGACGACTATTTGTGGTCTCTTGAATTCGGAAGAAAACAACTGAGTGTTCCTAAGCACACTTACGATATTGATTCGCTTTCATCTGGAGATTATGTTTATGTAGACACGAAGCATTATGCAACGTTTAAGTCACTGTATCCTCAGTCTATTGAATGGGCAAGTGCTTCTCATTTTCTGATTACCCAGTTAAACATTTCATTTCTTAAAAAAAGCAGTCGTGAGGAACAACTTTCTCTGAAGCGCATCATGATTGTCCCCTAAACCTAAGGGGTTCTCTGAAAAGGTGGCTGAAGATGATAGCGAAGTCCGAGCAGTGAAACAAGGGCATTTGCGCTAAAGAATAAGAGACTCAATGCGACGGCCGTTTCGGTATCAATGAAAAGCCATTGTGCCCCGTAAAAAAACGTCAATTCTCTAAGGCCAATTCCGCCCAGGCTGATAGGCAGTACAGATACTACCGATGATAGGGTAAAGAGTAGTAAATACCCCCAAACTTTTTGAGATTCACCTAATCCGACTAATAGTACGTACGTGGCTAAAATTTGAAGTCCTTGTAATGCAAAGGATAGTAAGGTTGTCGTTTTGAAGGCCTTTAGCGTTGCTTTGAACCAAAGTTTATTAAACCCATAGAAACCGGCTATTATTAATGGAGAAAGAAGGCCTGTGTATACGAGAGATTTGGGTAATACCTCAATCGGATAACGACTTAAATAGGCGCTGAATAAAATAAGGGTGTAAGAGCCCAGGGCTATCATTCCGCTCAGACGATCAACGACTAATGCACTGATGATATTTTTGGTTTTGACATCAAATTGTTTCGAGAGAATGTACGCTTTGTAGGCATCGCCTCCTATTCCGCCCGGTAAGAATAGATTGTAAAACATTCCCTGTAGATATAACTTCCAGTGGGTGAGACGGGGAATGTTAATTGTAATGGCGTTTAGGTAATGAAGTAATCTTAGGTGCGCAATCGCTTTTGAAGCAAGGACCAGTAAAAAAGCAAAGACAAAGTGTAGGATTGAAACCTGTTTGAGGGTGTTCCATAGCGCTTTTGTTCCGAGCTTAGAAAAGACAAAGTAGAGCAGCAAAAGGCTTATGATAACCTTGAGTGTCGTTTTGAATGCTTTAGAACCCTTAGGCATCTTTCTTAGAATTCCAGACTCCCTTGAGGCGATATGGACGCTTGCTCTGAGATTCGTAATAGGTACGGATCAACATCTCCATGACGATTCCGATCGTAAATAACTGTACCCCTGCGAGAATAAACATCAGCCCGAAGATTAAGAGAGGGCGTTGACCGATATCTTGCCCAAAATAGAACTTCTCAATAATCAACCATGCATTTATGCCCAGACCGATGAGGATGAGAAAGAATCCGAAGATTCCAAAGAGGTGTATAGGACGTTGAAGATACTTTCGAATGAATAGCAGAAGCATCATGTCAGCTACTACTTTGAACACGCGCTCGAGACCGTATTTAGAGACGCCTGCATGACGTGCATGATGGCTAACGGGTACCTGTTTGATCTGTGCACCCTCGAGATAGGCCAAAAGAGTAATGAACCGATGCATTTCTCCATATAGATTGAGATTCTTAGCAATATCTCTGCTAAATACCTTTAAGGCGCAGCCGTTGTCTTTAATCGAAAGGCTTGTCACTTTGCGGACTAAGAAATTGGCCACCTTAGAAGGGATGGTTTTTAGCCAACTGTCTTTTCTTTTCTGACGTATACCCGTCACCAAGTCGTAATGTTCTTCAATGGATACTTTAAGCATATTGGGGATATCGCAAGGGTCATTTTGCAAGTCTCCATCCATCGTGATAATGTGTTCGCCATTGGCGTAATCGATTCCTGCTGCTAATGCCAAGCTTTGACCGTAATTCTTCTTCAATTCGATAAGATGAACAAGCGGGTCGTTCATTTTTTTAATGCGCTGCACCGTTTCGTCTGTCGAAAAGTCATTTACAAACACAATCTCATAGGTATACCCATTGAGACTCTCGTGAATTTTTTGAGTGAGAAGCACTACGTTGTCTTCTTCGTTAAATACTGGGATAACGATAGAAAGGAGTGATTGGGTAACGACTTCTTGATTAGTGCTCATTCTTGGCTTCAGGCTTTAACAATTGTGGTAATGCCTCTTTAAAGCGATTGAGGCGAGGGATTGAAACATTTCGGATATAAGGGTCGTTGGGATTGTTTTTTTCATAGTCTTGATGATATCCCTCGGCTTCGTAAAAAACTGTAAACGCTTTGATTTCAGTAACAATAGGATTTCTATACACACCCGCTTCATTTAGGGCATTGATATAGGATTCGATCAACTGGCGCTCAACATCATTTTGGTAAAAGGCTATCGATCGATACTGGGTACCTCGGTCAGGGCCCTGACGATTAAGTGTGGTGGGATCGTGCGAAACAAAGAAAACGGTCAGTAGCTCGCTGAAGCTCACCTCGTCGGGGTTATAGTAGACGGCCACTGCTTCGGCATGGGTTGTTCTACCGTAACTTACCTCGCGATAGGTTGGGTTTTTTTCAGTACCTCCTGAATAACCCGAAATAGCTTCTTCTACCCCTTGAACGCTTTCAAAAATTGCCTCCACACACCAGAAACAACCAGAGGCAAAGTAGGCCACCTCTAAGGAAGGGTCATTGATAGGGTATGATTTTTCTGTTTGGCTACGTGCAGAACAAGACCATAAAAGCAAAAGACCTAAACCTAAAATATTCACTTTCATATTAACGTTTTTTCAAAGCTTTAGCATTCACAAACAGCAAAATAGAAAAGGCAATTCCAGCATAGAAGTACGTTGAAAAGTCACCTTCAAGGCCTAATTTTATAGAAGTCGCAGAACAAAGTAAGATGGCTGCATAATTCACTCTGAGTAAGAACTCACGTTGAACGACCGACTTCTCTCTTGAGGTTTTAGGCATGATTTAGCTTTTCAATACCCATTCTTTGGTATTTAACAAGGGCTCTGCTTGTTTGAATTTTAGTTCTTTCTCTTCGCCGCTTATGGTGTGTATAATAGTTACACGTTCGTTTCGACCAATTTTAGGATTATCACGAATAATGGTCTCAACGGCCGTCCGTTGAGGTCTTCCGGCTCCCGCTGTAACTTCGCGTTGTCTTTGGGCCATTTCATCCGTATTGAGCACAGATTCTTTTGAGACCTGTAGGTTATCCCTCTTCGGTTTTTTTACAGCGCTGGCTTCTTTAATAGGACCTTGCTGCTCTGATGGAATTCTAGCTCTGAGTAAGAATCCGAGTAGTTCTTTATTAACCTTGGTCAACATAGCTTTAAATAGTTCAAAGGCCTCAAACTTATAGATAAGCAGTGGATCTTTCTGTTCATGCACCGCAAGCTGCACCGATTGCTTCAGCTCATCCATTTTTCTAAGATGATCTTTCCACGATTCATCGATGAGCGCCAATGCACTGTTTTTCTCAAAATCTTCTACTAGACTAACTCCTTCTGACTCGTGAGCCTTTTCAAGATCGGTTACGATTTGAATTGTTTTTTGGCCGTCAGTAAAAGGCACTACAATACGTTTAAAGGTATTGGCAGGATTGTTCCAAATAGTTTGAACCACCGGAAGTGCCACCTGAGCATGCTCTTTTATACGCTCTTCGTAAGCTTTGTACGCTTGAGTGTAAAGTTCATCTGTCAACTGAGGTACAGAGGTTTTACTGAATTTCTCAGGACTCATGAGGTTAGAGAGTCCAAAAAGACTAATAACTTGAAATTCAAAATTCTTGTAATCGTCAGTCGCCTTTGCTTCTTCAACAATAGCCTCGCAGGTATCAAAAATCATATTGGCAATATCGACTTTAAGACGGTTACCAGATAAGGCGTGCCTTCTGCGCTTGTAAATGACTTCACGCTGAGCGTTCATCACATCATCGTATTCGAGTAGGCGTTTTCGGATTCCGAAATTATTCTCTTCTACCTTTTTCTGAGCGCGTTCAATAGACTTGGTCATCATACTGTGCTGTATGACTTCGCCTTCTTTAAGCCCCATTCTATCCATGATCTTTGCCATACGCTCAGATCCGAATAGACGCATGAGATTGTCTTCAAGAGAGACATAGAATTGAGAACTTCCCGGATCACCTTGGCGCCCTGAACGACCTCTTAACTGTCGATCTACCCTTCTTGAATCGTGACGCTCTGTACCGATGATTGCTAGACCACCTGCTTTTTTAACTTCGTCGCTCAGCTTGATATCGGTACCGCGACCTGCCATATTGGTAGCAATGGTTACCACTCCTGCTTTTCCTGCTTCTGCAACGATATCGGCTTCCTTTTTATGCAATTTTGCATTGAGGACGTTGTGGTTGACCTTTCTAACAGATAAAAGTTTAGAAACCAATTCTGAAACCTCTACAGAGGTAGTTCCGATCAACACAGGTCGGCCTTGACCCGAAAGTTTCACCACTTCTTCGATAAGCGCATTGTATTTTTCGCGCTTGGTCTTATAGATTAAATCATCGCGATCGTCACGTGCAATGGGTCTGTTCGTTGGTATTTCTACGACATCTAGCTTATATATTTCCCAGAATTCACCTGCTTCGGTTACGGCTGTACCCGTCATTCCCGAAAGCTTCGCGTACATTCTGAAATAGTTTTGAAGCGTAATGGTTGCAAAGGTTTGCGTGAGTGCCTCAATCTTTACATTTTCTTTTGCTTCGATCGCCTGGTGAAGACCATCTGAGTAGCGACGCCCATCCATGATACGCCCGGTTTGCTCGTCGACGATTTTTACTTTGTTGTCCATCACCACATACTCTACGTCCTTTTCAAACAAGGTGTATGCTTTAAGCAATTGGGTGAGGGTGTGAATGCGCTCGCTTTTTACAGAAAAGTCTTTAAAGAGCTTTTCTTTTTCTGAAGCCTCTTCTTCTGCCGTTAGGCCTTTGCCCTCTATTGCTGCTATTTCTCCTCCGATATCCGGAAGCACAAAGAAGTTCTCATCTTCTTGATCTGAAAGTGTTTGGATTCCGCGCTCGGTCAGCTCAATTTGATTCGTCTTCTCTTCAATGGTAAAATAGAGCTCGGCATCAACCTGAGCCATTTCTTTGGCATTATCCTGGAGGTAATAGCTCTCTGTTTTTTGTAAGAGTTGTTTGTTTCCTTCTTCGCTGAGAAACTTAATAAGGGCTTTGTTCTTTGGTAATCCGCGGTGTACACGAAGCAATAAGAACCCTCCTTCTTTCAATTCACCGGCCTGAATTTTTTTCTTGGCCTCGGCGAGAGTAGTAGTAAGTTCTGTTCTCTGACGCTGAACCAGATCATTTACTCTGGGTTTTAGTGCATCAAAGTCGTGACGCTCTCCCTCTGGCACAGGGCCCGAGATGATAAGAGGTGTCCTAGCATCGTCAATCAATACAGAGTCTACCTCATCTACAATAGCGAAGTTGTGTTTGCGCTGAACAACGTCCTGTTGCTGATGCGCCATATTGTCTCGGAGATAGTCAAAACCAAACTCATTGTTCGTTCCGTAGGTAATATCTGCGAGGTAGGCTTTTCTGCGTTCTTTGCTATTTGGCTGGTGATTGTCAATGCAGTCTACAGTTAGACCGTGGAACTCGAAGATAGGTGCCATCCATTGGCTATCCCTTTTGGCCAGGTAATCGTTCACCGTTACGAGATGAACTCCTTTTCCGGTCAATGCGTTAAGGTAAACGGGCAGGGTTGCAACCAATGTCTTACCTTCACCTGTTTGCATCTCTGCAATCTTTCCTTGGTGCATGGTGATACCTCCAATAAGTTGCACCTCATAGTGCACCATATCCCAAACGACTTCTTTGCCCGCTGCATTCCATGAGTTGCTCCAAGATGCCGTATCTTGATTAAGCGTTACGTAAGAACGCGTCGCTGAAAGCTCTCTGTCGTAAGCTGAAGCCGTAACCTCGAGTATCTCATTTTCTTTAAAACGTCGAGCAGTTTCTCGAACTACTGCAAAGGCTTGCGGTAAGAGTTCGCTTAAGGTTTTCTCAGAAACCTCATGAATACTTTCTTCTAGCTGATCAATTTGATCGTAGAGCTTCTCGCGCTCATCTATATTCGCACAGTTCGCAATTTCTTCTTGAAGACCCTTAATTTGATCGTTCAAAGCTGCTGAGGCTTGCTGAAGTGTTTCTTTGAAAAAAACAGTCTTCGCGCGCAGTTGATCGTGTGTTAAATTTTGTAGTGTATGTTCTTCTCTTTTAATGGCTTCGACAATCGGTTGAATGGATTTGATGTCATTTTTCGATTTGTCTCCGACGAAGGCCTTGAGAATAGTGGTTACGATGCTCATAATTCTTGTAAAATTAACTAAAAAAAGCCTCTTAGAGAGGCTTTGTGTTTTGGTTTGAGAGGCGAATTAATATTCGTCTTCGTTCCAGAGATAATCTTCTTCGGTGGGGTAGTCAGGCCAAATTTCTTCAATCGATTCGTAAATCTCTTCTCCTTCTTCTTCCATCGATTGCAGATTCTCTACCACCTCTAAAGGTGCACCCGTACGAATGGCGTAATCAATAAGCTCATCTTTAGTTGCTGGCCAAGGCGCGTCGCTTAAATATGAAGCAAGCTCTAACGTCCAATACATAATTAAAAGGGTTTAATTTTTTGCAAAAATAGAAGTTCGAACAAATTGGCCTATAGAAACCTTAAAAAATCGTGTTAAAGTTTGGTTAACGCCTTTTTCGGCCCTCCATAAAACCGCGTTTTCTTCTGTTTCTTTTGGTTTTAGAGACGTAGAGCAATACGAGATAGACGATAAAAAGCAGTCCTAAAATAAAGTACGTAGAGGGCATAAGAGGAGGGGTGTTTATAGTTTTTGAGTTTGCTTCAGGCTTAAAGCTACAATAAGTAATGCGGCAAAGGCCATTTCGATTGAAAGGTATTGGATTCCTAAAAATCCTATCAGAATGAATAGCAAGGAGAGTAAGCTAACCGACTGAAACAGGGTCTTGCTCCTAAACGTAATTGCGGCAAGCAGCAGGGGATTGGCCCAAAACAGTGAAAAATTATAAGCCGTGGCATAATGCTCAGCGAAGAAGTTGAGAAAAGTAAGCAGTACACCTGCAACGCCGGCAAAAAGTAAAATTGTATGATCTAAGAGCTTAAAAACACCTTTTGCCTTGCCCAACCATAGCGAGAGGAGCGAATAAATCATCAGTACTAAAAGAACGAAGCGTGGCGATGTCCAAAAAGAGGGTGTGGCTTGTGGTAAGTTCTTTTTGAGGTCAATGCGCGTATTTTGCACTAAAGGGCGTGAATCAGAAGTACTAGTATTTAAAATCGACTTCAAATATTTAGGCAAGTAAACAAGGGACGAAGTGTTTAAGGTCTGATCGACTCTAGCGCCGAGTACGATATCTATTCCGAACCTATTCCAGGAGTATAAGGGTAAATGTTCGTGAAGGGTGCTGCGGTAGGTCAAATCGTGACCGTCGTAAACAGTACTCATTTTAAAGTTTTCTCCGAGGCTTTGTGCTAATAACTCCGGAATCTTGGTGGCACAATTTTCTTTCAAGAAGTCGTAGCGATAGTATCGATTTTCGGGCTGTTCATTCTCAACTAACAATCGGTATAGCTCTTCTTTTTGCTCTTGGGTTAAGTTTAGTGTTTGTCTCACCACCTCACGTCCTACATAGGCGTAGTAGGCACTGAAGGTTTTGTAGTCGGTTACAGATAAAAAGTAATCTAATTTCCCTTTAACAAAATTGACATAGAAGTTTGGAGCTCCAAAATCGAATGTACCGTAATTATAGACTTCGTCGATTCCTTT
>Ga0181576_10001070_pt1 | contig 20837 bp, 19 predicted proteins | sample 101ome_22_FD_132464 | JGI IMG/M metagenome (GOLD analysis project Ga0181576, IMG submission 132464) | Coastal salt marsh microbial communities from the Groves Creek Marsh, Skidaway Island, Georgia - 101412BT metaG (megahit assembly) | ecosystem: Environmental > Aquatic > Marine > Intertidal... | reverse complement strand
CAATTGGTCCTAGAGGTCCTATCGGTAATATTGGTCCTAGAGGTCCTAGAGGTCCTATTGGTCCACAAGGTGCTATTGGTCCCAAAGGAACATCACCAATTGGCCCACAAGGGGTTCAAGGTCCTAGAGGTCCTATTGGAGCTATTGGTCCTGAAGGAGCACAAGGTCCAATTGGTCCTAAGGGTACTTCACCAATTGGTCCACAAGGTGTACAAGGTCCTAGAGGTTTAATTGGCCCTAGAGGTCCTATTGGTCCTGGTGGTGCTATTGGTCCTAAGGGTACTTCACCAATTGGCCCACAAGGTGTACAAGGTCCTAGAGGTCCTATTGGTCCTAGAGGTCCTATTGGTCCTGGTGGTGCTATTGGTCCTAAGGGTACTTCTCCTAGTGGTGCTCAAGGCCCTAGAGGTCCTATTGGAGCTACTACTACAGGCCCTATTGGTCCACAAGGTGCTATTGGTCCTAAAGGTACTTCACCAATCGGTCCTGAAGGTGCTATTGGTCCTAGAGGTCCTATTGGCCCAGGTGGTGCTATCGGTCCTAGAGGTCCAATTGGTCCACAAGGTTCTTCACCTATTGGTCCTAGAGGTCCTATTGGTCCTAGAGGTCCTATTGGACTTACAGGTCCTACAGGTGCTATCGGTCCTAGAGGTCCTATTGGAGCTATTGGTCCTAGAGGTGCTGATGCCCCAAGTGGTGTTGAGGCTAACTTTGCAATTAGTGGGGCAGATGGAGTAGAATCTAACTTTACATTTGAACTAGGAATTTTATCATCTTTCTCTCAATCTTAATATAAAACCATTACAATATAAATGGCTAAAAATATACAAATAATACCAGCGTCTGGTAGTGTAGAATTTGATAATGGGGATGGCTCTAAAATCTTTTACACTATTACAGGTAGTAATGTTGTAGTTACTAATGATAGAAATGAAACCTTGATGGAATACAAGGATTCAGATACTAAACAAATTAATATTAGTAATGATGCTACATTTATATTACCTACCCAAGCTGGAGCCCCCGCTAATCCAGATACTGGTAGAGTATTATTTGATTCAAATACCAATAGTTTAGTAGTAGGTGCATCAGGTACAGGTAAAGTAGATTTACAAGGTCCTCAAGGAAATAGAGGACCAAATGGTCTACAAGGTGATAAAGGTATTACTGGTATAAAAGGAAATCAAGGTACATTAGGCCCACAAGGTCCTCATGGTTTACAAGGTCCAGCAGCTCCTATAGGTCCTCAAGGTCCTAAAGGTTTAGCTAATACAATTGGTCCTAAAGGTCCACAAGGTATAAAAGGAAACCAAGGTATATTAGGACCACAAGGTCCACATGGTTTACAAGGACCACAAGGAGTAGATGCTCCTCAAGGTGCTATTGGTCCTAAAGGTGAATCTAATGTTCAAGGTGCTATTGGTCCACATGGTCCTCAAGGTCCACAAGGTATATTAGGACCACAAGGTCCACATGGTTTACAAGGTCCTAAAGGTTTACAAAACGAGATTGGTCCAATTGGTCCACAAGGTCCTATCGGTAATATTGGTCCTTTAGGTATTATTGGTCCTCAAGGTGTTCAAGGTCCTATTGGTGAAGCCGCTCCTCAAGGAGCAATTGGTCCAATTGGTGTAGCAGCTCCTCAAGGTGCTATTGGACCACAAGGTCCAATTGGTCCACAAGGTCCTATTGGTCCTAAAGGTGTTCAAGGAGCACAAGGTCCTAAAGGTCCAACAGGAGTACAAGGTCAAATTGGTCCTCAAGGTATACTAGGACCACAAGGTCCACATGGTTTACAAGGTCCCCAAGGTATAGGCGGTGATATAGGCCCAGCGGCTCCACAAGGTGCTATTGGTCCTAAAGGTCCATCAGCTGATAGAGTTGGTGATATTGGTCCTCATGGTTTACAAGGACCTAAAGGAGTAACAGGTAATAGAGGACCACAAGGTCCTATCGGTAATATTGGTCCAGCTGCTCCACAAGGTGCTATTGGTCCTATTGGTGTAGCTGCTCCACAAGGTGCTATTGGTCCAAATGGACCACAAGGTCCTAAAGGTCCTCAAGGTATAATAGGCCCTATTGGTGTAATTGGTCCTATTGGAGAAGCAGCTATTCAAGGTGCAATCGGTCCTAAAGGTCCAGCAGCCCCACAAGGTGCAATTGGTCCTCATGGTCCCCAAGGTCCTATAGGAACTTTAGGTCCACAAGGTCCTCACGGTTTACAAGGTCCTAAAGGTTTACAAAATGAAACTGGTCCAATCGGTCCTAATGGTCCACAAGGTCCTATAGGTCCATTAGGTCTAATTGGACCACAAGGTGTTCAAGGTCCTATTGGTGTAGCTGCCCCACAAGGTGCTATTGGTCCTAAAGGTCCTGCAGCCCCACAAGGTGCAATTGGTCCATTAGGTCCTAGAGGTCCTATTGGAAACATTGGCCCTAAAGGTGTAACAGGAGTTCAAGGTCCTAAAGGACCTACGGCAGTACAAGGACAAATCGGTCCTCAAGGTATTCATGGTCCACAAGGACCTATTGGTCCTTTAGGCCCTAGAGGTCCTATTGGTAATATAGGTCCTGCAGCCCCACAAGGTGCTAACGGTCCCCAAGGTCCTATAGGCCCACTTGGTCCTAAAGGTCCTATTGGTCCCGAAGGTTTAATTGGTCCTAAAGGTAATACCCCAGATATAGGTCCTAAAGGTCCCCAAGGTCCTATTGGACCACAAGGTCCAAACGGACCACAAGGCCCTATTGGTACTTTAGGTCCTAGAGGTGATGCAAATGTCCAAGGTGCTATTGGTCCTAAAGGTCCAGCTGCTCCACAAGGTGCTATTGGTCCTCAAGGTCCTATTGGTCCTCAAGGTCCAAACGGACCACAAGGCCCCCAAGGTAATATTGGAGATAGAGGAGTTGAAAATATTCAAGGTCCAAACGGACCACAAGGCCCTATTGGTCCTTTAGGTCCTAGAGGTCCTCAAGGTCCCCAAGGTATTCAGGGCCCAATTGGTCCAGCAGCACCACAAGGTGCTATTGGTCCTCAAGGAAATAGAGGACCACAAGGTCCTATTGGTAATAAAGGTGTTCAAGGGGTTCAAGGTCCTAAAGGTCCTACAGCAGTACAAGGGCAAATTGGACCACAAGGTCCTATTGGTCCACAAGGTCCAAACGGACCACAAGGTCCTAAAGGTGCTATTGGTCCTATAGGTACAGCAGCCTCACAAGGTGCTATTGGTCCTCAAGGTCCTATTGGTCCTCAAGGTCCTCATGGTCCCCAAGGTCCTAAAGGTGCTATTGGTCCTATTGGGATAGGTGCTCCTAAAGGTGCTACAGGTGCTAGAGGTCCCCAAGGTCCTGCAGGATCAATTGGTGCACAAGGCCCTAAAGGTAGGATAGGTAATATAGGCCCAGCGGCTCCTCAAGGAGCTATAGGACCCCAAGGTCCTAATGGACCACAAGGACCTAAAGGAGGTATTGGTCCTCATGGTCCACGAGGTCCAATAGGTCCCGCAGGAGCTATTGGTGCTATAGGTCCACAAGGTCCAAACGGACCACAAGGTCCTACAGGTGCTTCTCCAATAGGTCCTCATGGTCCTAGAGGTCCAATAGGTCCCAAAGGTCCAGCAGGTACTGCACCCGGAACTTACCCAGGAGTATCAACTACCCCAACTATTCATGGTTTACGTGGAGGAGCAGGATATGCTACTTCTTTAGATTTTACTAATGGTATACTTACTAGTTATGAAGCAGTATATGAAAACACTGGTTATTTAGATTTAGATGGTGTTAATGATAGGGTTTATGGCACATGGAATGCCTCATACGATAATTTAACTAGTTTTGATTGGAGTATTAGATGTTGGGTTAGAAATGATATGACTTCTGCGGCAAACCGTAATATATGGGATTTTAATGCTTTAATGAACTCTAATACAAATAACCGTGTATTTCTCCAATATAATACTGGTTTTAATAGATTTTTTGTTCGTATGAGAACCGCCTCTACCAACTTTGATAGACAATGGGCTCTTCATGATAATAACGGGGCAACAGGTACAGGTACTAGCTCTTCTAATTATTGGCTTTCTTCAAACAGAGGAAATACAAATGGTAGTGGTTATACTATGCTTACAGTTACCTATGATGCTTCCCAATCAACTGGTGCATCAGCATTTAAATTATACTGGAATACTAGTGAATTAACTACTACAGCTGCTTCTAATAATGGTACCAGAACCAATAATGCTATGGGTAATCTAACAGTATTTGGTCAGTGTGGTGGTACTAATAATGGTTGGAATGGTAGATGTGATGAATGGGCATTTTATAATAAAGTGTTATCTTCAAGTGAAGTTAATACATTATATAACAATGGTACTATAAAAGCTGCCCAAGAATTATCAACAACTAATCTAATTGAAAATTTAAGTTTTGACAATGTAGCTGCCGGTAATGATGTTACTAGTTATGCAGGTAGATATACTAGTGTAACTTATCAAAATGGTGCTGGTAACATCGGATATTAATTATAAAAAGTTTTAAACATGGCCCAATTTTATTATATACTAAACTCAGATCAATACAATGAACATTCTAATAATTTAGAATATTCCCCATTATGGAATGTAAATGGGGATGAATGTGTAATCGAAGTTCATCATAGTTATGTAATAGAAAATTATTTAGTAAAATTTGAAAGCTCTAATGATTGTCAAAATTGGATTTACTCTCCTGAACGAATTAATGATTGGTATCAACCTGATATAAGTGAAATACCCTAAATAATTTAGTAAAAAGTTATGAAATTAGTTATATACGCTGGGTATTATTCCCCACCCTACTCCCCTGAAACCATAAATGAAATTGGTTTAGGGGGTACAGAACAATGTATAATTAACTTAGCTAAAACTCTAAAAGAATTCCATCCTAAATGGGATATTTGGGTTGTAGGTGGAGTTGTCTATGGAGATTACGATGGAGTAATGTATAGACCTACACAAGACTTCAAAAATGAAGTTAATTCTGTAGATATTATTATTGGGACTTCGTACATTCATTACATTAAAGAATTCGAAGACATCGATTATACCGAATCAATATTTTGGGTACATAATACCGATTATTTCACGTGGTGGAATGGTGAAGAATTACTAAACCATCATAAATTTTTACTAGATTCTAAACTAAGTTCTATAGTATGTCTTACAGAATGGCATAAAAATAAATTTATAGAACAATTCCCAGAAACCGAAGATAAAATTAAGGTTATAGGTAATGGAATCGATATCTCTAAATTTAAAGTAGGAGAAAAAAATCCAAATCAATACATTTATACTTCACATGCTGAAAGAGGATTATCCAAAGTATTAGAGGATTGGCCTACAATTTTAGAAAATAACCCAGAGGCACAATTAAAAATTTCTACACCAAAGTATGGTTTAGAATATTACAATATTTTTTACGAGAATTGGGTAAATAGCTTGGATAATGTAGAATTTCTTGGTACATTACCCCAACAACAGCTCTATGAATTAATGGCTGAAAGTACCTATTGGTATTATCCATCACAATATGAGGAGACTTTCTGTATTACTGCTTTAGAGATGTTAGGACATAAGGTTCAACCTATTACATGGGAATGGGGAGGACTAAAAGAAACATTAAATGGTTTTGACACTGAAAACGAAACTGAATTTATAAATTGGGAACTAGTGCCCCCTTATTTAAACCAATGTACTTGGGAATCCCGAGTTATTAATAATTGGAACCCGTTATTGACAAAAACAAATATGAATTTAGATTTATTTTATGTTCTAGCCCTTCAGGAAACTCCTGAAATTGTAGAAAAATGTAACAATATAGATTTACCATCTCCAACAGAATATTGGATTAAACCCGGATTTGATGCTCGCAAAATGACCCAAGAAGATTGGGATAAATTTGGTGTAGCAAAACATCCACGTTGGAATATTGAAGGTAGTAACAAATGGTGGAAACGTGATGTAATGGACGGCGAATTAGGCTGTGGTCTGTCTCACGTAGATACTTGGGTAGATGCTTATCGCAGAGGTTTAGAAACTACTATGATTTTAGAGGAAGATTTCTGGGAACAACGCCCAGTAGATTGGAATCAAATCGAGGAATTACTAAATAGAGGATATGATTTAATTTATTTAGGTCGTAATGCTTTAGAGGCTTCGTTAGAAAAACCTATTGAAGGTGTAGATGGTTGGGTTGAACCTGATTATACTTATAATTCCCACGCCTATATTTTATCTAAACGAGGGGTTCAAATCCTAGTAGAGGAATATATGGAACAATACAAAAGTGAAATGTTTGCTTTTGATGAATTCCTTTCTATTACATTTGGTATGACTCACCGCCAAGATATTTTAGCAGAATATACTGGCAAAACACGTTTAAGGGCAGCTGCTCCTATTGAGGATTATTACGTTCAAAAAGATAGTCCTGGTTTAACATTCTATATAGCAGACCCCTTCCCACAAATTAAACTCGAAAGTGTAATTCCTGATATTAAAAATTCATCAAATTGGGAAGAATGGTGTAAAGAATATATTAATCCATCATTACTAAAAGGTCAATATCGTTTAATGGTAGATGAAATTGCCCCTAATGTAATTGAATTTCCATTATTTACAGAAAAATTCTGTAACGAGATAATTAAATTAGCTGAACAGAAAGAATAGATTACAGATAGACATGATTTTTATCCTACAACTGACCAAACTATGGAAAGTTTAGGTATGCAAGATATTTACCAAAGAGTATTAGAGCAATTCGTATATCCTATTTGGGTATGGTTCTGGGAATTGCAAGGTGAAGGTTGGGATAATCTAAAAAGTGAAAACTTTATTGCTAAGTACGATACTGAAAATCAAGGTAGTTTAGACTTACATCATGATAGTTCTGTACTTACCTTAAATGTAAGATTAAATAATGAATTTAAAGGTGGGGGTACATTCCTCCCAAAATACAAAACTACAGTTCAACCACGTAAAAAAGGATATGCCATGGCTCACCCAGGAAACATTACCCATTTACACGGCGGTAGACCAGTAGAAACAGGAACACGTTATATATTAGTATCATTTACAAACAAACAATAAAACATGGATACACTTTATTCTTTTCCATTAGATTTTGACAAATACGTCAACCAAAGCAATTATTACTGGTTTGAGGAAGGTTTTACAGCTGAGGAACTAGATTTAATTGAACAACAAGTACAGGAAATCCCTTCACAAGTAGCAGTTACTGAAGGTGGAGGTCAAGACCAAGGTGAAGGTCTAGATTCTCGTAATTCATCTATTAAATGGGTTCCTTTTAGTGAGGAAACTAAATGGATTTACGACAAAATTGGTATGTTAGCTTCTACAGCTAATAATGAAATGTTCCATTTCAACATTTATAATATGCCAGAACAAATTCAGTACACTGAATACTATGGTACTAATAAAGGTCATTACGATTGGCATATGGATATCGGTACTGAAGGGTATATGAAATTCCGTAAAATCTCAGTTACAGTACAATTATCAGATTCAGATGAATATGAAGGTGGTGATTTACAAATTTGGCCAGGTGGTCAAACACCTTATACAGCACCACGTGGTAAAGGTAATGTAGTAATTTTCCCATCTTATTTAATGCACCGAGTAACACCTGTAACAAAAGGTACTAGAAAATCATTTGTACTTTGGTTAGGAGGAGAGCATTTTAAATAATGAAAGTAGCTGTTTGTATTAGTGGTCAACCCCGCAATTACGAACAGGGGTACTACGAGTTAAAAAAATGGTTTTTAGATAGATACGATTGTGATGTATACTTTCATACTTGGAAAGATACTCAATCATCATTTACATTATCTCATAACTTTACAAAAACTCGTCAGTACACTTTTACCGAAGAGGATTATGATAGGATTTTAGAATTATACAAACCCAAGGATTATATTTTCCAAAAACCTATTCCTTTTGATAATGGTAAAATTATTGGAGATTTAGGAGTTGGAATGAATACTATAATGAGTATATTTTACTCAATCCAACAAAGTTTTAATTTAGCTAAACAATCAGGTATAGAATATGATTTAGTAATTCGTTATAGATTCGATTTACAATTTACAGACTATGTTTCTCCTGAATGTTTATTTTTAAAAGACTTAACCCAAATTAACCCAGATAAATTTAATTGTTTTAGTTATAAACATGGTGATAGAGGTCAGGTACGTCCGGTAGAGGTAGATGATTTATTTAATGTAGGGAGTATGGAAGTAATGGAAGTACATTCTCAAATATTCCCTAATATTTTATATTATACTTTTATTAACCCTGAATATGTAGATTGGCTAGTAGAAGGTTGTGGAAACCCAGACCCATACGCCCCCGAAACTTATATAAAATTTCACCTAATAAAAAATAATATTTCAATAGACTATATTGATAGTTTAGGAGAAAAATTTACAGCAGGTATTATACGATGAAGATAGCAGTTTGTATTAGTGGTCAACCTCGTAATTACGAAAAAGGATATCAGGAACTAAAAAAATGGTTTCTAGATAAATACGATTGTGACGTCTATATCCATACTTGGAAGGATAAAACAATGGAAGCAGGACATAAGTACGTAAAGGAACGTACCTATGAATTTGTAGAAGAAGACTATAATCGAATTTTAGAATTATACCAACCTATAGATTACCATTTCCAAAAACCTATTCCATTTGATAGTACTGAAATTAAAGGTCCTACAATTGGGTATAAATTAAATAGTACTTTAAGTGCTTCGTACTCAATTTATGCTGCTTACCAATTAGCAAAACAATCTAACATTCAATACGATTTAATTATTAGAACACGTTTTGATTTAGAATTTACTGATTATATCTCCCCAGAATGTATATTTTTAAAGGATATATCGTTATTAGATCCTAATAAAATTAGTTTATTTGAATATCCTAAAACAGAAGAAGGATATGACACTAGGCAATCCGAGGTAGATGATTTATTTGCTGTAGGTAATCCTGAAGTATCCGAAATATACTCTAATTATTTTAGTCACGTATTACACAATGTATATTTAAACCCAGAATATAAGGAATTTTTAGATAATCATATTTCAGAAAATCCAGACCCCATTTATCCTGAAAGTTTATTAAAATATCATTTAGTTTCTAATAATGTAGAAATAAATTACGTTAATAGTTTAACTGAACATTTTACAGCAAATATTTTACGATGAAAATAGCATTACTAATTAGCGGACAACCTCGTAGGTATAGAGAGGGATATCAAGAACTAAAAAAATGGTTTCTAGATAAATACGATATCGACGTATACCTCCATGCTTGGAAAGATACTGAATTTAAAAAATACGATTTTTTTAACGAAGGGAAAGTTCAAAAAACGTATGAGGTAGGAGATGATTTATATCAAAACCTTCTAGATTGGTACCAACCAAAAGATTATTTATTTGAACCTTCAATCCAATTTGATGGAGCTGATATTAAAGGCCCTAACAACCAACGTCTAAACTCCCAGATGGGAATGTGGTTATCTACTTACCGCTCTTGGCAGTTATGTGAGGAATCAGGTATCGAATATGATTTAGTATTTAAAACACGTTACGATTTATTATTTACCCATAACGTAGCTAATAATTGTGATTTATTAACTGACATAACTAAGTTAAATAACGAACGAGTTAATTTTTGGGAATACGCTCCACATTGGAGTATGGATTGGCAAATTAATGATCAGTTAGCAATAGGACCCCCTTCTTTAATGAAAGACTATTGTAGCGTGTTTCCCGAAATGCTTTATAATATATTCTATAATCCGGATTATATAAATAACAATAATGACGTTTTTATAAACGAAACCCTTTTATTACAACATATAAAAAACAAAAACATCCCCTTACAACCTATGTACCATGGTTTTGATGGTTCTAGAGGTATTGATTGTGGGTGTCATATAATGAGATAATATGAAAGAACCAAAAGTTTTTGCTCACGGTGCCTATATTGGTACCACAGGCTATGCCAACCATACTCGTGACTTTTTTAGACATTTATCTAAACATCTTCCTTTAAAAGTCAGAAATTTTACTGTAGGTAATAGTTGGAAAGGTCATAATTTAGAACCTCATAATAATGAATCATATATAACCGATTTAGATAAAACCCTTCTTAAAAAACAAACTTTAACTTTAGATAATAATAATAGAGAAGATTTTCCAATTTATTATGAACATTCTAATGAATTTGATCATAATGTTAATTTAGTTTTAATGGAAACCAACCATTATTATTTTTATGATCATTATAAAGGTCCTAAAATTGGATACAATGTTTGGGAATCTACTTTACAACCTGAAGAGTTTTTTAATAAGTGGAAAACTTTTGATCAAATGTGGGTTCCTTCAAAATGGCAAGCTGATTGTACTATTGCTCAAGGTGCTGATCCTAGTAAAGTAAAAATAGTACCTGAAGGAGTAGATGTAAACACTTTTTATCCTGAAGATCCTCAAACTATATTAGATTATGCTGATGGTCGTTTTAAATTTATTGTATTTGGGCGTTGGGAATACAGAAAATCTACTAAAGAAATTATCGAAACCTTCCTTAAAGAATTTACTGAAAACGATCCTGTAGACCTAATATTAGTAGCAGATAATCAATTTGCTAATGATGGATTTAATTCAACTGAAGAACGATTAGAACATTTTGGTTTTATTAGTGATCGTATTAAAGTTAAACATTTCTTATCTAGAGAGGATTATATAACATATATAAAACAGGGCCATGTATTTTTATCTTGTGCTCGTAGTGAAGGATGGAATCTTCCCCTTATAGAAGCTATGGCCTGCGGTACCCCCTCTATATACTCAGCTTGTTCAGGTCAAATGGAATTCGCTGAAGGTAAAGGTTTACCTGTTAAAATTAAAGGTGAAGTGAAAAATCCAAACCATGTAGGTAATTATTACGAACCTGATTTTGAAGATTTAGCTCGTGTAATGCGTAATGCTTTTGAAAATTATACAGACCATAAAAAACGTGCTATTGAAGAAGCTAAATTAATTCATCGTGATTTTAATTGGGAACGTATTGGAGAAATTGGCGCCAAAACTCTTCAAGAATTTACAGATAATTATCAAGAACCTAAAGACACAAATACTATACACGTTAATTATATTGGAAAACCTAAAGTTGAAATTATAGGGGATGTTGATAAAGAATATCAAATAGAGTTTATTAATAAAAAGACTAACGAAGTAATTCACAAACAAACTATCCACAATAATATGTGGGTAGAATGTAGTAAACAATATTTTATCCCTTGGTTAATTAAAATAAATGGTAAAGAGATTTCTAGTTTAGATATTAAAAATCAACGCGTTTTAATTTCTTTAGATTCTGGTTCTTTAGGTGATACCCTAGCATGGGCTCCTTATGCTGTTGAATTTGCTAAAAAACATAAGTGTAAAGTAGTATTATGTACCTTCCATAATAATTGGTTTAAAGGACTAGAAGCCTATAAAGATATAGAATTTATAAAACCAGGAACCAGTACAGCTTGTGTTGCTCATTATAAAATAGGATGGTTTAGAGATGAAAATGGAGGTTGGGAAAATTTAGATATGCACCCCAAACAATGTAATACTATACCTTTACAACAAACTGCTACTGATATTTTAGGATTAGATTACAAAGAACTCAACTTAGGAATAAACTTCCAGAAAAAAAACAGACCATTCCCAGATAGATATGTAGTTATAGGACCCCAATCAACTGCAGGATGTAAAGAATGGCCTAGAGAAAAATGGATTATTTTAACAAAACTTCTAAATCAATTAGGATATAAAGTAGTAGCTTTAACTAAAGATAAAAGTGATTTACCTAATGTAATAAACTCATGGAATCAACCATTTGATGAGATAGCTAATTATTTACTTCACGCTGATCTATTCATAGGCTTAGGATCAGGTTTATCATGGTTTAATTGGGCATTAGGAAAGCATACTATAATGATAAATGGATTTGTTGAAAAGGGACATGAATTTACTACTAAAGTTACTAGAATTGCTAATGATAATGTATGTTTCCCATGCTGGACTAATCCTAACTTTGTATTTGATGCTGGGGATTGGGATTGGTGCCCTATTTGGAAAGGAACTAATAAACAACACATTTGTCAAAAATCAATCACCCCTAACCAAGTATTTAAAGTAGTAAAAAATAAATTAACTAATAAAAAATAAATTAATATTTATAATATGGAAAAAACATTTATAACTGAAGAAGATAAAAAACAAATTTTATCTACTCAAGAAAAAGAAAATAATTTTATTATTCAACTAGGACAGTTGGAGCTTGAAATTCAAAACTTAGAACTTCAAAAAGAAAATATTTTAGATCAAGTAGCATTATTTAATCAAGAAAAAAAAGATTTAGCTAAAATGTTACAAGATAAATATGGTGAAGGAACCTTTGATTTAGAATCTGGGGAATTTATTAAAAATAGTTAATTTTTGAGGGAGTTTTGAATATTTATAATCAAAACATTCAATCAATATAACAATGGCAGAAACTTTAATTTCACCTGGTGTATTAGCAAGGGAAAACGACCAATCATTTATTACACAGCAACCTGTATCAGTAGGTGCTGCTATTGTTGGTCCTACAGTAAAAGGTCCTGTAGAAATTCCTACATTAGTTACTTCATATTCTGATTACCAAAATCGTTTTGGTACTACATTTGAAAGTGGAAGTGACCAATTCTCATTTTTAACTTCTATTTCGGCTTACAATTATTTCCAAAATGGAGGAGAAACTTTATTAGTAACCAGAGTAGTATCTGGTTCTGCTACTTGGGATTATGCGGAAGCAGCTATTCCTGCAGCTGATGGTACTGCATTTACTCTTGAAGTTTTAGATCAAGGAGAATTATTTAATAACTCTGGATCTACAAACGAAATCCCTAGTGGTGACGGAGCTTTATATTCAGGTTCTAGAAATAATATCAGATGGGAAGTAGCTAATTCTTCATCAGATACAGGTGAATTCGATCTTTTAATTAGAAGAGGAGACGATAAAGATACTAATAAAATCGTTCTTGAAACATTCTCCGGATTATCAATGGACCCTAAAGCAGATAACTACGTTGCTAGAGTAATTGGTGATTATAAGTATGAGTACGATTCAACTGAAAACTATGTAAAAGTAACAGGTGATTATCCTAATGCTTCTAGATATGTAAGAGTAAAATCAGTATCTCTAAAAGCTACAAATTATTTCGATAATGCTGGTAATCCTAAATCAGCATATTCAGGATATATCCCATTACAAGGTTCAGGCTCTTATGCTGGTACTTTTGAGAATGGTGTTGGTTCATTAATTAGTGTTGATGGAGCAAATAATATGTTTGGGGATATTGATACTCGAACACAAGGTTTAGTAGCATCAGATTATTCAGAGATGTTAAATTTATTAGCTAATCAAGATGATTACCAATTTAATGTATTAACTACCCCTGGTTTAATTAGAGGAGTCGCAGCTCATAGTACAGCAATCACAACCGCTATCAATAATGTACAAAGTAGAGGAGACGCAATTTATATAATTGACCCTTCAGTTTATGGTTCTGCTATTAATGCTACTGATGGTCCTGTTGCTGAAGCCGGAACTATTAATTCATCATACGGTGCTATGTACTGGCCCTGGTTACAAACCTCAGACCCAGATACAGGTGACAACGTATGGGTGCCAGCTTCAACTATGATGCCAGGAGTTTATGCATTTAATGACAACTCAGCTGAACCATGGTTCGCACCCGCAGGTATCAACAGAGGTGGTTTAACTACTGTAATTAGACCAGAAAGAAAATTATCTCAAGCTAACAGAGATACATTATATAATGCTAAAGTTAATCCAATCGCCTCATTCCCAGGTGTTGGAACTGTAGTATACGGACAAAAAACTCTACAAAAACAAGCTTCAGCTTTAGATAGAGTAAATGTAAGAAGATTATTAATTGAATTAAAAGGCTACATTAGCCAGATTTCTCAAACACTTGTATTTGAACAAAATACAGCTGCTACAAGAAATAACTTCTTATCACAAGTAAATCCTTACTTAGAAAGTGTTCAACAAAGACAAGGTCTTTATGCATTTAAAGTAGTAATGGATGATAGCAATAATACCCCAGATGTTATTGATAGAAACCAAATGGTAGGTCAAATTTATTTACAACCAACTAAAACGGCTGAATTTATCATCTTAGACTTTAACGTACTTCCAACTGGAGCTACTTTCCCAGCATAAGGATTTAAAAGTTAAATATTTATAATAAAATAATATAACGCAAAATGGCAGTATTAGACCCGAACGAAATTTTCTTCACAGCTTTTGAACCAAAACAAACTAATAGGTTCATCATGTATATGGATGGTTTTCCATCTTTCATGGTAAAAGGTGTGAGTGCTGTATCTTTAACTCAAGGAACTGTAGAATTAAATCATATTAACGTACAACGTTTCGTTAAAGGTAAATCTACTTGGGGACCTATCTCATTTACCTTATTTGACCCAATTACCCCATCAGGTGCACAAGCAACTATGGAATGGGTTCGTTTACACCACGAATCTGTAACTGGTAGAGACGGTTACTCAGATTTCTACAAGAAAGACTTAACATTTAATGTATTAGGTCCTGTAGGTGATGTAGTATCTGAATGGATTATTAAAGGTGCTTTAATCACATCAGCTACATTTGGAGATTATAACTATGATACTGTTGATCAAGCGGTTGAAATCTCAATGGAAGTACAACCTGATTACTGTATCTTAAACTTCTAAGAAAATTTCGTAATATATTTAAGAGGAGCTTGGCTATGCCAAGCTTCTTTTTTATCGTTATTGTATTACGAGGGAGTTCTTTGACATAATACTATAATACTATGGAAATAACATCATTTATTTTAGGTGTAATTGCTGTCATCGCTGTTATGATGGTTGCGATTACGTCGGTGAATTATATAGCGTTCAAAACTTTAAAAAAAGATTTTGACAATTACGTAACTACTACTGAAAGAATCCTCAGTGATATCTACAGAGATAATGAAACCTCTCGACAAGAGTTACATTCTCGAATTACCGAGACAGAACAAGCAGTTGTTAGGCATACTGATTCTAGAGTCGATCAACTAGAAAATAAAATTAGAAAAAACTTTGATCTTTACGGTCAACAAGGTAAACCTTATTAATTAATTAGTTAAAGAATTTCCCCTCGTAATATTTATTGACACAAAAGTTATTACAATAAAAGATATGGCAGAATTTAAATTACCAACTGAAACAGTTGAATTACCCTCAAAAGGATTATTATACTCATCAGATAATCCTTTATCATCCGGTACTATTGAAATTAAATATATGACTGCTAAGGAAGAAGATATCCTTACCAATCCTAATTATATTTCAAATGGAACAGTATTAGATAAACTTTTAAAATCATTAATTGTAACTGATATTAATTATAATGATCTTCTTATTGGAGATAAAAATGCAATTATGATTGCTGCTCGTATTTTAGGATATGGTGCTGAGTATAAATTTACTTATAATGGTAAAGAAGAAACAGTAAACTTATCTGAAGTCGAAAATAAAAAAATTGATGAATCTCTTTATACTAAAGGTTTAAACGAATTTAACTTTACTCTACCTACCTCAGGAAATGAACTTACATTCAAAATCCTCACACATGGAGACGAAGCTAAAATTAATCAAGAATTAGAAGGTCTTAAAAAAATTAATATTGATAACACCCCAGAACTTACTACAAGGTTAAAATACATGATTACCTCAGTAAATGGGGAAAAAGATAAAAAAGTAATCCGAGAATTTGTAGATACAGCCTTCTTAGCTCGAGATGCTAGAGCCTTTAGAGAGTACGTTCAAAAAATTCAACCAGACGTGGATTTAACTTTTTTTCCCTCATCTTCTCAAAGATCAACATCTATCCCTATTGGACTTAGCTTTTTTTGGCCTGACGCCAGCCTCAGCTAAAAAACACAGAGTTAAATTTCTTACTCAAATTCACGAAATTTGCTTTTACGGGCAAGGAGGATATTCATGGACTGAAGTCTATGATATGCCTCTTTGGCTCCGTAAATTTGTTTATGCCAAAATTAAAGATCATTATGACAAAAAAGCTGAACAAGCTAAAAAATCAAAAGAAGGTAATAATCCAAATAAAGTTAATATGATTAATCCTGATGGGACTGTAAAAATTCCTACAAAAAGTAGTTATAAGTAATATTTATTACATATAATATAGAATATGGCTACAGAAGAAGAAATAAACGCTCTAAAAGAAGAATATAATGCTTTAAATGGTGCTCTTATAAGTATTAATGTCGAATTCCTTAAGGCAGTAGAAAATGCTAAGGGTTTAGATGAAGCTTCTCAAAGAGTAGCCAAAACCTACCAAAGAGATTTAACTAAATCCTTAGATAGTTTAGTTAGAAATAATAGAGAGTTATTAGAACTTGAGAAAAAACAATTAGATAATCAAGGTCTAACTGCTAAAGAACAGAAAAAATTAGCATTACTTCAAAAACGAGTTGCTAAAGATAGAGCAGTAGCCGAAGAAGCCGTAAATGGCCTCAGATTAGAAGGAGTAGATATATCAGCAGAATTAGAACTTCGGTTACAAGAACAGTTAGATATAAATGAAGAAATTGTTGATAATGTTGATCAAACTAATACTAATTATATAGCTCAAAGAGGTCTTCTTGGGGCTATAGTAGATAATGCTACTGAGTATCTATTAAAATTAGATAAATCTGGATTAGCTGCTAAATTATTAAGTGGAGAACTTAATAAGCAACAAACTCTTTTAGTAGCAGGTGAAGCTGCGTTTTTTGCAATTGCTAAAGCTACATTAGCTGGTAGTGATAATATAGCTAATCTTGAGAAAAATTTAGGAATTTCTTATCAAAGTGCTTATCAATTACAAAACTCATTTGCTGCAACAACCGCTAACTCAGAAAAATTATTTATTACTTCAAAAGATTTAAATAAATCGTTTACAGAGCTAGCAAATACTACAGGACTACTCTCAGATTTTGGAGGTGATACTTTAGTTACAATGACTACTTTAACTAAACAATTAGGTTTAGGAGTAGGTGAAGCATCACAATTAGCATTACTAGCTCGTACCCAAGGGGAAGATACAGAATCAGTTTTAGAAAACACAGTAGATACAGTTAATGCCGTAAATAGACAAAGAAAAAGCGCTATCTCAGCTAAAGCTGTATTAAACGATATTGCTACAGCTTCTAAGTCAATTGTAGTATCTTTAGGTATGTCTCCTGAACTTTTAGCTGAGGCCGCTACCGAAGCTAGAGCCTTAGGTTTAAATCTAGAAGCCGTAGATAAAATTGCTAGTTCTTTACTAGATTTTGAATCTTCTATTGCTGCTGAATTAGAAGCAGAATTACTTTTAGGTAAAGAACTTAATCTAGAAAAAGCAAGATCAGCTGCCCTAGATAATGATTTAGCTACTCTATCCAAGGAAATAGCTAATAATGCAGCTTTAACTGAAACGTTTGCTAGTGGGAATCGTATCCAACAAGAAGCAGCTGCTGCTGCTTTAAATATGAGTAGGGATGAATTAGCAGGAATGGTAATGCAACAAGAATTAATGAATTTATCTCAAGATGAATTTATTGATAAGTATGGTGAACAATCTTACCAACAAATGCAAGCTATGTCTGCCAGTAAAAAATTCGAGGAATCTTTAAATAAGATAAAAGGAGTTATTGGAGATATAGGTACAGTATTTGCCCCTATTCTAGATGGATTTGCCAAACTTGTAGGAATTATAGCCGAAAATAAAGCCGCCGCTATAGGATTAGTAGGAGTAATGACTACCTTAGCAGCAATTAGTATAGTAAAATCTATAGCTGATACTATTTCCTCATTTGCAAAAGCAAAAATTCCATTTGCTGCTGTAGCTGGTATTGCAGCCGCCGCAGGTATTGTAGGAATGGCTACAGCTGCTTTTGGTAGTATTCAAAATGTAAAAGATGGCATTGCCCCATCAGAAAAAGGCCCATTTACTATTACAGATGCCTATGGTGCTACCGCTGTTACAGCTAAAGGTGATGGTTTAGCAGTATCTCCTAATATTAATAGAGGTGGAGGTAGTAATCAAGAACAACAACGTACCAATATGTTATTAGAAAAATTATTAGCTAAAGATACTAATATAAACATGGACGGTAGAAAATTAAATAATTCAATGCAGACTTCAGGAGTATCGTATGATATAGGAGTTTAATAATTTAATATTTATAACAAAATAATATTATGGGATTAAAAGACAAATTAGCTCAAAACGGTTCAAACTTAACTCAATGGAATGGTTCAACCCCTTCTACTATGCCTGGGTCTAGTAAACAATCAAGATTACACAACGAATACTCAATTAACGGAAACCCTGGTATGGGTGGTAAACCAAATCCATCTACATTAGATTTAAACGGTGCAACCCCTCCAAAGTATACAGATAATTTACCAGGATAATAAATGCCTTTAGTAGATTTACAAACCGACCTAACTTCCCTAAAATTTGGGAATGATAGACCCGGTGGTGGTAGTAGTCGTCAACCCTTTGTAAAAGGTAAATCTTTAGATAAAAGAATTGCTAAAGATGGAATTGAGACTTTAGGCCGTACTGGTGGTCCTGATATGTTTATCCGTGGTGGGTTTCAAGTAGCATCTTCAGTTGCTGATGATTTACTAAGACTAGGTAAATATTTCACTACAGTTAGAGGTGGTTTATTTTTAGTACAACAAAACGCTTTATCTGCTATAGGAACTCGTATTTATGGAGGTTACCCAATAGCCATAACAGGCCCTAACTCAGCGCGTTTAAATGATGGGGTGTATACCCCCTTATCTACACTAGCAGCGGCTACAGGTAATGCTTTTGGATACCATCCTAATAAACAAGGAGTCGATTTTACAGGTACTAGTACTACTTTATCTCGTCCTGAATACATTAATCTAGTTAAAGGTAACCTAGAAGGTCTTACAGTTGAGGGTTTATCAATTAACCTTCCTAAAAATAACAGATTAGTTAATCTATATAATAACAAAATAATTGATCCTAATGGCTCAACTAGTAATGAGCTATTTTCTTATAAAGGTGGTCCTGGAATAGGAGTTGAAAGTGGTTTAAAAACTATTATTAAAACTGCATCTGATCGAACTCCTTTATTTGGAAGAAGCGGAGCCAGTTTTTCAGTATCATATGCTACTTTAAATAATGACCAACAACAAAGTCGCAATGTAGTAGGATCTAACGCTTACACCCCAGTTAACGATTTCCGTAAAGATTTAAAATTTAAACCTACTTCTTTTATTTCAGATTCACCAGATTATGATGGTCCTGATGCCAAAAATATTGAAAAAAGAGTTAATTTAGGAGATCCTGGTAAACGTGGAGTAGATAGAAGTAATTACACTCGAGGAATTGTAGATCCAGCAACAGGTCAACCTAAACCCTTAGATACTCTTAATGCTTTATATTTATATAAAAGTGAAGGAGTAACTAATGATAAACGTAAAAATGATTTAGTTAAATTTAGAATTGCTATCGTAGATAACGAGGATCCTAAACAAAAAGTATTTGCTCATTTTAGAGCATTTATTAATAGTTTTAGCGACAACATGAGCGCTACTTGGAATAGTTTTAAATATGCGGGTCGTGGTGAAGATTTTTATACTTATCAAGGCTTTCAAGCATCCTATAACATGAGCTTTACAGTTGTAGCTCAATCTATCCAAGAGTTATCTATTATGTATCAAAAGTTAAATTATATTAAGTCAAGTTTAGCTCCTGATTATTCTAAACAAGGATATATGAGAGGTAACATTGCCCAATTAACAATGGGTGGTTATATTTACGAAATGCCTGGAATTATAGAATCTTTTAATATTACAATCCCCCAAGATACTACTTGGGAAATTGGTATCCCGGCTTCACAAGAACAATCTACTGAAGCCCAAAACAGTAATGGATTTACAGATAGTAATGTAAAAGAACTTCCACATAGAGTTGAAGTAGAAATGTCATTTAAACCAATTTATAAATTCTTACCTGAAAAAGTAAAAAATATAAATGGAAAAATTACACAAAGATTTATATCTTTAGAAGACGCAGAAGGAAGTCTAAATAACTTATACGATAATGGAGTTCCTCTTATTTATAGACCCGGAACTACTGATGAAGGTCTTCCTAACTTAGTAGCAGAAGATACAGTACTTGAAGAAGTACCTGAAGATATTGATACAGAAACTTTCCAATCCATTCTACCTACCCCAGTCATTGAAGTTGGTCCTGTCACGGGAGAAATGGTAGATTATGGAAATGGTAATTTTATTAATACCAATGGTCAATTTGGATTAAGAAATACATAAAATGAGCAGGTATAGTAATATATTAAAAGTAAGAAATGTAGATGGTGAACGTTTATATAAAACGGTAAAATACCCACAAATTCCCCGCACTAATGGTGACATATATGTTATTACTACTGATGGAGATAGATATGATATTTTAGCTTTTAAATATTACCAAGACAAATCCTTATGGTGGGTGATATCAGCAGCAAACGCTGAATATACCCAAGGATCTATTTATCCACCTATAGGAGTTCAATTGCGTATTCCTGGGAATTTAAATTCAATTTTAACAGTTTACGATGCTTTAAATAGATAAGTTTTATGAGTGATAATATATTAGGAAAAGATCACTT
>Ga0181576_10001064_pt1 | contig 20863 bp, 14 predicted proteins | sample 101ome_22_FD_132464 | JGI IMG/M metagenome (GOLD analysis project Ga0181576, IMG submission 132464) | Coastal salt marsh microbial communities from the Groves Creek Marsh, Skidaway Island, Georgia - 101412BT metaG (megahit assembly) | ecosystem: Environmental > Aquatic > Marine > Intertidal... | reverse complement strand
TGCGTGTTTAAACTTCAATGCGTCGGCATCACGGATCTCATCCTTGAGAGCGCTCACAAAGTGTCTCGAATTTTCAAAGAAACGACGATGACGAGCCTTGAACCGCAAGCACCGGATGAAATGGAACCATCGCTGAGTGGCACGATCAGAGCGGAACTGACTATCCTTCTCAGCGAGCTCTTTCGCCCGTTCGGCGTCTGCATTCGCGATATTATCTCTAGCGACAGTCATCTCTGCGAGTTCCTTCTCGAGGTTTCTAATTTTCTTGTCAAGCGAGCGAATCGTCGCCGTACCGATGCGAGCGTGGTCGACATACTCCTGCTTCATCGATTTTGAGAAATCTTTGGATACGCCCAAAAATCGCGCATGCTTCTCAACAAGCCTAAGTTTATTCGCGAGAGCGGCCCAGCACAACCGCGCGCGTGCTGCCTTTGTAGCGAGGTGTGTATCCTTTTCTTCTTTCAGGCCATTTTGTAGCCCAGCGATTTCGGCTTCAAGGTCGCGTGAATATGCCGTCTTCGTCTCATGAAGTGAAGACTGATACTCCCGAAGCATCTTCTCAAGCGAATCGATGCGCAACTGACGTGCTGACAATGCGCCTTCGTGTTCTGATTTCAGTTTCTCAATAATCTCAACCAACTCTTCATTTCGCTTCGCTAGTTCAGCATTATAATTCTCAGCTTTTGACTGAAGCGATTGGGTTCTACGCTTGATCGAGGCCTCTTCTTTAACAGCAGAGTCCAGCGAGCTGCGAAGCGTATCATTCGCTCTGCTCATTTCTTTCTGGCGAGTCAAGGAAAACTCGGCATTCACGTTCGACTGATGCTTGAGAACACTTAACTCATCTGCTAGGAGCATAATTTCCGATTTGGCTGTATCTCGGAGCGCAGTTGTCTTCTTCACGTCATTTTGAAGGTGTTCCACCTTCTGTCGCCATTCCATCAGGCTATCTGCGTGCTCACCGCGTAGCTGCTTCTCCTTAGCGTCACTTTCTGCTTTAGCGACGTCTAGCTGAAGCTCGAGCTCTGTGATTCGCGCCTTCAATTGATGAACGTTAGCGTCGACGATGTCGACTTCCGTCGGTCGCAATGAATCTTTGCCAGTTGCCAGTCCCTTTAACTTCTCCTCCTCGAGAGTCTTGGAACGCTCACTCAACTCTCGCATGGACTCCTTCACAGTCTTGGCGTCTCGTTGAGCTTGCAAGGTAGCTTTGCCAAACTCTGCAACAGCCGACTCCAATTGTCGAGACTTCGTTTCAAGCCGAGTCAAGTCTACGGATTGCGTGTTAATGATGTTGAAGGCGTCCCGTAGCTTGACGGATTCACTTTGCTTGAGCTGTGCGATTTCCTTCTCCTTCTCACGGAGTAGTCTTCTATACTTGGTCACGTCTTCTTCATTTTTCGCGCGTAAGAGCTTGCATTGTTTCTCGAGTTGCGAGAGTTTCTGCTGGTCCGCGGCACTCGTCGACGCTGTTGCGTCATCATCAATCTGTCCTGACTCCAGACGCTGCCCAGAAACTTCGTTCTCCAATGCTTGCAGCCTCTGTTGGTCCTTTTCACGAAGCGTATAAGCAGTCTTAAGCTCGTTCGCTGTACTATCCAACTTCACCAAAAGAGCTTCATACTTATTCTTGAGGTGTGTATGGCGTATCGACGATCGCCACTTAACGATGCCCAACGCGGCGCGACGTTCCGCTAACTCCTTGTACCTTTCGTCAAGCTCTCGCTCTAAGAAAGCGGTACGAGCGGAAATTTCATCTATTTCGGCTTGTTTACTCTTCGCATCATGACCGCTCTTTTCTTCCACGGTACGCAGTCTCAGAAGCTCCGCATCTTTCTCCTTCAGAGTCGTCTGGATCGCCTCGAGGGACTCGGCGGATGTCTGCCTCTGCGCCTCCATAGTCTCTTGAATAGACTTCAACGCCTTACTACTCGACTGCTTCAAATCTTCAAACATTGCCTCAGTGGCGCTTGTCTTCTGCTGTAATTGGTGGATCACCGCATTGGATTTAAGCACATAGGCACTGTGAGCATGTTGAGCGGCGGCGTGATCGGCGTCAAACTTGTCCGCCGCACTTCGCAACGTCGACACTTCCTTACGCAACTCATCGATGATGATGTCATTGCGTTCGTTGTCTGCTCTTCGCAACTCATCCTTGGACTTGATGGCGACCTGAGATTCGACAACGTCGGTGCGAAGTTTTTCAATTGTGTCAACGTACTCCACCATGCGAGTTTTCAGCGCGTAATTTTGCATGCGCGACATGAAGTGAGCGAAAGTTGTCCCCGTCTTTCTTTCAAGGCGCGTTTTGTTGACGTCCAGCGATGCCGTGTCAAAATCATAGAAGACGGTGTGGCGATCACTCATCGTCAAATCACGAATCTTTGCCGTGCACACCTGCAATTCTTCTTCCACGATGTGCTTTCGGCCCCTCGTGTGCTCTTCACGCGCTTCAGCCTTGGATAAAAGACGCATCAATCGAGAAATTTCCGCATTCAGATGTTCTCGATCAGCTTCAAACTTTTGCCTGTCCCGCTTTCGCGACTCGTCACTCTGGGTGAGCTTGGTCCGGAACACATGATTCTCACGAACGTGGGTTTCGATGGTTTCCTTCAGTCTGCGCTCGGCATCAATCGTGGCGTGTCTTGACTTTTCAAGTTCCTTTGCGAGGCGTTTCATGTCTGTTTGGAACTTGCGAGTCTTTTCACGAAGGTCTTTAGCTGTGGCGTCGCGCTCGGATGTCACAGTGTGGACTTGTTGTCGCAACTTTTTCAACTCGGCCTTTAATCCGTCGATCTCTCCGGATTTCTCATCCACGGCAGCTCTGAGAGAGACATTTTCAACTTCAAGCGTGTATTTGATCTCTTCAAGCTTTGTGAACGCCTCGGTCGTTTGCGTTGTCTTAGTGACGTCTAACTTGACGTTGTACGCTCGCTTCAACTCGTCCTCGAGTTTGCCGATTCGATCGTTTGCGCGGTCGTTTGCGCCTTGCAGTTGCTTGATTTCCTGTCTAAGTTTTTCGTTCAGCTCCTCCAGTTGATCGCGCTTGCGCTTTTCTTCACCGGCACTCTGTTTTGATACGCGGTCCGCGGCTTCAATCGCAGCTTCGAGTGCGCGCTTCGCCTTGAGTTGGTCCTCCGCGGACGTCTTCTCGAGCTCCTTCACCTTGGAGTCCATGCGTTCCTTGAGCTCTTTCAACTCCTTTGTGAGAGCAGCTTTCGCATCGCGTTCCGCTCGCAGCATCTCTTTATGCTCTTTAAGCGCGTCTTCGGCCCGCTCTCGCTTTTTATGACAATCACCGCACTCGGCTCGCTCCTTGCGCAACGCCTCCTCCGCGTTCAAAGCGCGCACGCGCCATCGATCCTCGAAATCCTTCACATCCTCGTCCGCGCCCCGCAAATGATCGAGAAGCGCGAGCGGTTCCACGCGAAAACTCACACCCATCGGATTATCGATGCGCTTGATCAGCGGACTCGGATCCTCACTCACGACACCGTCATCCGGTTGAGGCATGTTCCCCAACAACCGCGCGAGCGCCGACGCCGAGTCCTCCTTCGGCGGCGGCGGCGGCGGCGGCGACACTTCCCGCTTCGGCGGTGATCGTTCCCGCTTCGGCGGTGATTTCTCACGTCTCGGCGATCGTTCGCGTCTCGGCGACCGCTGACGTCTCGGTCGTCGCTCCTGCTCCGCGTGCGGCCGATTCATGACGTCGTCCGCCCCCGTTCTCCTCGTATCGACGCCCAACAGCAGCCCTCGGAACACGTTTCGAGGCTTTCTCTCCTCATCACTCTTCACTTTCCATTCTTCTTTCCCTTTTACCACATCCGTCGGCGGAAGTTCGCACCCTTCTCCACCGAATCGACACTCTGCGCGCGCGTCGATCGCGTCGATCGATGGGCGTCCTCGTCAGTCGTCTCTCCTCGCCCCGGACGTCGCGCGCGTTCATTCATTCATCGATTCTCGTCGTCGTCGCGTTCCCCGAACGAACCACCACCGCGTCTCGACCGCGATCCTTCGCGATCCTTCGCGCGTCTGTCTCATCCGTCTCCATCGCGCGCGTATCCTCCCGCCCTCCCATCGAGCGTCCATCGATCCATTCGATCGGCGCGTTCATTCGCGTTCTCGAGCATTCGCGATCGATCGAATCGAATTGAACACGCACTCGCCAACCATTCAAACTTGTCGCTCCGCGTCGACGCCGCGACGGGATCACCGCCACCATCCGTCGCCGTCGTCGCGCGCGTCGGCGTGGACCCGTTCATCGCTCGCCGTTCCGTCCTCACGCGGTCGTCGTCCGTCGTCGTCCGTCGCCTCAATCCGTCGTCGTCTTCGCCTCACACGAACGTTGAACGCCTCGACGTCGAGGACGGATTGGGGCGATCGAATCGACCCGCTGCGTGCGACCGAACGACCGAACGCGCTACGAGGGATGGACTCGTCGAGAGATCGACTCCGAGCGTCGATCGTCGCGCTTGCGCCGCGGTCTCCCGTCACTCGCGCGTCGCTCGGTCCCGGGACGACGTCCAATCGACCGACGACGCCGACGACGACGCCGACGCGAGAATAATCGTGCGAATGAGACGCGCGCGCGCGGGGGGGGAGTCGGGTCGGGTCGGGTCGACTCGATCGATCGATCGATCGATCGGTCGCATCGATCGGTCGACTCGATCGCATCGATCGCATCGATCGGTCGATCGCATCGATCGCGTCGTCGATATCCGATCGGTCGACTCGCGCGATCGCCTCGGTCGACGCCGCCGTTCGAGGACGGTGACGCTCAAGGACCGTACTCCAGAGTGACATCGGGTTCAGTGACCGGTCATGACTCAATACATATGTGACGAGTCATACACTCGCGAACCGGTCGTGACACGTGGACGTCCCGACCGACGGACTCGATCGGGGATGACGATCGACCGGTCGTGACTCGTCGCGAGTAGACCGCGTCACGCGATCGTCCGTCCGGTCGGTCGTCCGGTCGTCGACCGACGACGCGCGACGAAGCGGCGCGCGAGACGTCGGACGGGGCGGCGCCGGACGCGCGCGTCGAGCGACGAGCGAGGCGGGAGACGACGACGACGGTCGATCGACGGTGCGTGCACCGAACGACGGGGTGCGCGCGCGCGCGCGCGCGCGAGACGTCGGGCGCGCGCGCGGTGGACGGTGAACGCCTACGAATTCATACCCGTCGCGTCGGTCGACGACGCGGTGAGAGTTGGGCGAGGGACGCGCGAGGGGTGAATCGTGCGCGCGAAGTCGCAAAGTCGTGGAGCGCGAGAGGTTCGCGCGTGGACGCGTGAGTGGAAGAAAAGGCGCGTGATACGCGCGATCGATCGCGGTGTGCGCGCGCGCGACGGGCGTGGGTGAGCGCGAACGCGCGCGAGAGGAGGGATGTCGAGACAACGCGAGTCGAGGCTCGAGGTGGTCGGACGCGCGCTGCGGGAGTTTTCGACGCAGATCGATGAGTGTGCGATGGCGACGGGGGATGAGGGGTTGAGAGGACGAGTAGAGAAGCATCTGATGCGCCTGCCGAGGCAATACGCGTTGGATGTGAGTTTCTTAGACGATATTTTAGCGCACATGGAGCTGTTGAGTAGGGCCGAGTCGTATACGCAGGACGACGACGCGAGCGACATGACGAGGAATAAGAACGGCGTGTGCTGCACGTGTCGAGAAGTAGACGTACAGAGGGCGAATCCAGCGCTCTCTGACGTCACGCCGATGATGGAGGACACGCCGACGGCGATGATGGCGGAGAGCGAGGCGCAGGGCGTCGCCATCAGACCGAACGGTTCGCGGGACGGAAGTCATTCGAGACACGGTGGACTTCGAGCACCAACCTTTGGCTCAAGTGTGACTTTAACCATGGGCATGGCCGATCCAGAACAAGTTGGAACGTACGAGATCGCGGTGAGCGCGAGGAATAAGCCTCGCTTGCTCTCTCGCGTCTCGGCGAGTTTATTCGAAGTTGGATTGAACATCGCAGAGGCGCACGTGTTTTGTACGGATGACGGTTTGGCGTTGGATATTTTCATAGTTACGGGTTGGAGAATGGGAGACGCGGAGGCGATGCAGCGGGCGGTGCAGGCGAGCCTAGAGTCAACGGATTTCGGCGGCGATCCCTCGGTTTCGCGAATGCAACACGCGACCAAGTCTTCCGACGAGGCGTCGCAAGAAAGACCAAAGACGGGGCGAAAAGATGTCGATCCGATCTTGATAGATGGTGGAGAGTGGGAGCTCACGGAGAGGCAGCTCGTGTTCAACGAGAAGATCGCCAGCGGCGCTTTCGGTCTTTTATATAGAGGTAGTTACTGTGGACAAGAGGTGGCGATCAAGGTTTTGAAGAGCAACGCGAACGATAGCGCGTCGAACGGCGTGCGCTCGGAGACGATTCGCGAATTCGCGCAAGAGTTGAGCATTTTACGCCGAGTTCATCACAAGAACATCATCCAGCTCATCGGCGCGCTCACGAAGCAGACCACCATGTGTCTCGTAACGGATTTCATGCACGGCGGTAACCTTTTACAACACGTGCAAGAACATCCATTGAAGCTTCCAGAACTCATCAGGCACTGCCTCGGTGTGGCGATGGGTCTCGATTACTTGCACAAAATCAACATCATTCACCGGGACATCAAGACGGCAAACTTACTGTTGGATGAAAATCTAGTGGTGAAGATTGCCGATTTCGGCGTCGCGAGAACGAAGCCGAAGGATGGTTCTACGATGACCGCGGAAACTGGCACATACAGGTGGATGGCGCCAGAAGTGATCGCTCATCAACATTACGACGAAAAGGCCGACGTGTTCTCGTACGGCGTCATGGTGTGGGAGCTCGTCAGCGGAGGCGAGGTGCCGTACCCGGGATACACCCCGCTTCAGGCCGCCGTCGGCGTCGTCCAGCGCGGACTACGACCGACCATCTCCCCATCCGTTCATCCCGTGATCGCACAAGTCATGCAGTATTGCTGGAACGTCGATCCGACCGCGCGACCATCCATGGAACAAATCATGGCCCTCCTCAGGAGCGTCGACGTGCCTCGTCAGCAGGAGGGAAAACACGGCTTCCTCGATCGACTTCGATCGGTGAGCTTTAAGTCTAGAAAAGCAGCTCGCTCGCAGTGACGCGAACGACCGTCCGCACGCAGGGTAATTTTAAAATCACATCACAGAAATCCCAGCCGCCGGCGCCTCGTGCCCAACTTCCCTCCCCACTCGTCGCCTCGCCTCGGCGCGGGGCGACATGCCCCGTTCCGACCCGCCCCCTCGCCCCGGCTCCACCCTGCTCTTCCGTCTGATGAACCCAGAGCTCTTCTACACCTTCCCTAAACCCATCATTGCCGTCGGCGCCGCCGTGGTCGCCGTCGCGTGCGCCAACACCACGCGCTTAATAATCACCGCCGACCGCGACCGCACCGACGCCGCCGACGACGACGACGACGACGCGCGCGAGCCATCGTAGCCCACCCTTGTACACGGACACCAAGACACCGACGACACGCGTCTCCACCTCTCGTGCGCGTTTTCCCGCGTGTCCCCACGACCGGATCGACGATGCGCTCGACCGTTCGCGCCACCGTAACATCCATCATCCAGCCGACGCGACGCGACACTTTGCGACGCGCGCGCGATCGTGATCTATAGACGCGCGACTCGTCGCTCGGTCGGTCGGTCATGTCGTCGACGGCGCGGGCGTCCGTGTTCGCCGTGCGAGGGAACGGCGCGTCGAACGCGCTCGTCGCGGTGGATGACGACGGAGACGCGAACGCGAGGAATCGCGCGCTCGCCGTCGCGCGCGTCGGGGGCGATGGATCGGGCGCGCGAGATGGAAGCGGTGGAGGGGCGTCCATGACGCGCATGTCCGCGCTGTGGAGCATGACGCAGGTGTACGCGGTGTTGCTGTTGGTGGTGTGGGGGTATAATTGCGCGGCGACGTCGCTGCGCGCGACGCGGATGGACCTGAGCCCGGAGGGGATGATGCTCGCAGGAGGGGTCGATCCGTCCGTCGTCGCGAGATATAACGCGTCCGCGTACGGAAGAGGGTACGGCTCGATCGGTCGGTCGAACGATGAGATCGCGAGGTGGAAACACGTGACGAGATATACCATTCGCGGTTCGTTCAACGCCGCGGCGGGCGTGGGCAAGGGCGTCGCGCGGACGGTGACGAGCGTGGCAAAGCGTGGGTTTGGAATGACGATCAGTGCGATGGAGCGGGCGGGCATGGGACCGGTCATCGACGTGTGCGCGGCGGTGAGCGCGGCGACAACTTCATCGATTGGAAATATGGTGTGGTTGGTGACGTTCGCAGTTTCGCCCGTCTTCGAGTACGCGCTGATGCCGATTTACGATTTCGCGCTCGACGGTCTCGAACCCTTGTATCTGTATTTCGTCACGGGCACGATGGATTTCTTTGAAGACATGACGTACACGTTGGAACAAAATCTCGCGACGGTTTTGGATGAAAAAGTTCTCTCCGTCATTCGTTGGCCTCTTCACATTTTCCTGAATCCGTTCAAGTGGCCGAAAGGTTTTTACGAAGCTGTACTGTACCCTACGTATCAATTCTGTGCGTATTCAGAACTGTTCGACATGAAAGAGCAACCCGTTCCGCCAATTGTGAAGCGAACGTACGGCGAAAGCTGCCGTTCAAACGCGTGGGGGGAATGGACAAAGTGTAGCGTACAGTGCGGCGTTGGGTTCAGAGCGCGAGTGAACCACTGTGGACGACGTCAGTTTAATCGCTGCGTTGGATCTGGAGTCATCGGTTGCGATGGGGTTTGTGAAAGCGGTTTGAAACTTGACTGCAACGGCTCTTGCGGCGGCAAGGCGTTGCTCGATAAGTGTGGCATCTGCGGAGGCAAAAATGCAGCCCTCGGATGCGATGGAAAGTGTTTCAGCGGCATGCGCGAGGACACGGTGGGCAACTGTTGTCATTCGGCGTCCATCACCGCCAGTGGTGTTTGCGGCTCTGGTGAAAACTTGCCCGCGCACCTTCGGGCCGCGGCTGAAGCCGCTCACGCCAAGGTGGAAGCCAGCAAGAACAAGCCATCACTCTCGCGCCGCGTTTACCGAAGGATTAGGCCCGTGATTTCGACCATCTTCGTTGTCTCCATGACCGCGCTTCGTTTACTCTCTCTCGTCGTACACGTGCTGGTTCGGACCTCCAACTTTGTCATCGGGACGCTGTTCTCCTCACTCACTCTGAAGATCATCGGCTCCCTCACCGCAGGCTATATGGTCGTGGGAGTCGTGGACAAGAAAATGCAGAAAAATATTGGTGATTTCTTTCGCGAAGCCGTACCATTCATGGATGAAAATCCGCGCGAGCAAGAGAAAGACAAGGGTCCGGCGCACGCGTACTTTTACGACGAAAAACCAAAAACCAAGAAGGAAGTCATTGAAGACTGGGTCTTGGCGAGCGTCGCGCGCCTTAAGCGCGCCAGTAAAGTTCCTGGCTCTTTTTCGAATTACGTGATGTGGCTTCTCGGTAAGCTCAAGGCCGCCGTTTTGTACGTCTTGCCATTGGTGCTGGGAGTCATGCGCGATGTCGAAGTATCTCGCGCTCGCCAACAAGCGAAGTTGGCTGAACGCGAGAAGAGAAGAATACAGAGAGAGCACTTAATTCTTACCAAAAGGGTAGAGGATGAAATTCGCACTGAAGAGGAACGTCGAGCGATCATGCGAGAGGCTGAAGACGCCCGAGAAAAGGCCATCAATGCAGAGCGTCTCGCAGCAGAGCTCGTGGCGAGGAACGAAGCCGAACTCGTGCGCACTGCGGCTGACGAGGCAGCCACGAAGGCACGACTCGAAGCGGAGGAAGCGGAGCGCAAGGCGCTCATCGCCGCGGAAGAGGAACGTGTGCGCAAAGAGGAAGCTGAAACCAAGGCACGACTCGAAGCAGAGGAAGCGGAGCGCAAGGCGCTCATCGCCGCGGAAGAGGAACGTGTGCGCAAAGAGGAAGCTGAAACCAAGGCTCGTCTTGAAGCGGAGGAAGTGGAGCGCAAGGCGCTCATCGCCGCGGAAGAGGAACGTGTGCGCAAAGAGGAAGCTGAAACGAAGGCTCGTCTCGAAGCGGAGGAAGCGGAGCGCAAGGCGCTCATCGCTGCGGAAGAGGAACGTGTGCGCAAAGAGGAAGCTGAAACGAAAGCCGCCCTTAAGGCGCTCATCGCATCGGAGGAAGAGCGATTGCGCAAAGAACAAGCCGAAGCCAAAGCGCGTTTTGAGGCCGAGGAGGCTGAGCGCAAGCGCAAGCGTGAGGAGGAGGAAGGTGAATTGAAGGCGCGTCGTGAAGAGGAGGAGCGGGCAATTGCGGCGCTTCGCGAGGAGGAACGTGCAAAGTTGAAGCTTTTGGATGAGCAGGCACGCGTAGAAGCCGAGGAAAATGCCGCAAAGGCGCGACTCGAACAAGAAAAAGCTGAGCGCCAACGAAAGTTAGAGGCCGAAAAAGCCGAAATCAAAGTGCGCATCGAAGCCGAAGAAGCCGAACGAAATGCGCGACTCGCGCAGGAGGAAGCCGAGTACAAGGAACGACTAGAGATGCAAGAAACTGAACTACATGACCGCTTCGAAGCAGAGAACAAAGCCAAGTCGCGTCCTGAAGCTGTCGTCTTGAACTATGTTGACGAGCTCATGCAACGCACCAAAGCTGCTAAAAAGGTGGTTTTGGAGACAAATTCTCGTCTTGATTCACAATCCGGGGTCATTAAGAAGTTCGAAACTGCAAATATTGGTAAGACGAATGTTCTCAAGAAGCCAAGCGCCGTCGAAAGCGTAAAAGTTCACAGCTCAGTTCTTATCAAGTACTTCGTCGCAAAGAGCCACCATGCACTTCTGGAAGAAGAACTCGTGGCTGCCGTCAAGCATCGAGACTTATCAGACGAAAAGACCGCGGACGAAGCTCTTAGAGATCGGTTGAGAGAAGCCGAGCCCTTACCAGAGGCGATTCGTGACAAGTTCGGTTTCTTGTCAAAGTACAGGGCTCGTCGCAACGCCATCGTCGCGTTGTCCAAGCTATCAGCGAAGCATCCCGACGATATCATGAGGCGGAGATGTTTCCGATCCCTTAACAAGATCACACGCGCATCAAAGTTTGGTTTGCTCGTCGTCGCCCGATGCGATGCTCTTCCGAACGCGCTCAGCGCGCTCAACAAGTGGACGGCCACCACTACCACGGACGAGAATGCGCCTTGGGAAGCGTTGGAGCTCATTCATAATCTCGTTTCCAGTCGCCAGATGCGAGCCTCGGTTGCTCTACAGCGACAGTTAGAGGGCGATACGTTCGCGCGATGCTTGCTATCCGTTCTGAAGATGGTTCCACACCTGCCCGCGGTGCAAGGCATGGGTCTCGCCACGTTGTGGCAAATCGTGCGAAGTTCCGGCTACAGCACCGAGCTTCAAAATGCGCTCATCGAGGATGGCGTGATTCGTCATCTGCTGGAAAACAAGGAGTACGCAAAGCAGAACAGCGCCATCGCGCGCGTCATGATCGGCTGCGCGCTCGCCATCGCCATGGATAACGCCGACGCGCAAAAGCAAATGACTGATAAAAGAAACGCGCTTCCAAGGCGCATCGTTAAAATCCTGCGCATACACGGAGACATCGATTACAAGGGCGAATTCAGACCTCTCAACGAATGGCTCTCTAAGAACGCGTGATCGTCGCGTGTCCGTAGCTCAAAATACAATCATTGTAAACTATAATCAGTACACGAGACGAATTTTGCGAGAGCGCTCGCGCGAGCTCGCATAGATAGCGTCACTTCCACGCGTGTGGTCATTGACCCGACGTAAGCTCGAGCCCTTCGCGTGCGGCAAAGTCACATGGTGGTATCCGCGCCCGACGCGTCTCGCGACGCGTCCACGGCGCGCGACCACTGCCCGGGCGACGACGCACCTTCGTCGTCATTCATCGCGTTTCCGACCGACGTCCCAGCGCGCGCGGACGTCGACGATCGCGCGGACGCCGAACCCGACGCCGACGGCGTCGAACATCTTCGTAGCTCGCCCGTGAGGTCGGGGATCGCGCTGTGGGGGAGCGCGCGCGCACGCAGTCGGGACGACTCGGAAGATGGGGGAGCGCGCGGCGACGGCTCGCCTAGAGAAAACACGACGAGTCGGCCGGGACGCGCGCGAATGAGCAGTGAGACGTACGAGACATATTTGAGGCCCATATTGGAGCGCATGCCGGTGAAGCCCGAGCGAGTGAGCGCGGTGAATGGACCTCTGATGAACGTGACGAGAATCGACGATAAAACGCTCGACGTGACGATGACGACATCTTTTCGCGCGCACTTCGCTGACAGTTTATCCAATGTCGCGAGACGACCGGCGATGGCGCTGCCGGACGTGAACGCGCCGGGTGTAGTGGTGCGCGCAGATGGAAGTTGGAAGGAGGACACGAACGATGGGGTACGGATTTCAGAGTTGGATTCAGGAGATTTCGTGCCGGGACAAGGAGGACGATACTCGGTGATGACGCCCGAGGACAGTTGGAACGCGAGCGATTCGGACACGCGCTTACAGTCGCCGGCGATCGGGTGGTACGAGGGCGAGCCGTCCAATGACGCGTTGCGCACAGAATTTACGATCGACCCCACGGACGTGCGATTACAGGAGCGCATCGCCGTGGGTGGTTTCGCCGAGGTGTTTCGCGGAACATGGCAAGGCACCGTCGTCGCCGTGAAGCAACTGCTCGAGCGCACGAACGACGTGAAAGAGCGACTTGAACAAGAGGTGGAAGTCCTCGCGAAACTGCGTCATCCAAACTTGCTCTTATTCATGGGATACTGCGTCGACCCTCCGTTGATTTGCACCGAATTCATGCGCAGAGGGTCTCTCCACACAATCCTCAAGGGTGGTAAAGTGCTTCAACCGGAGCGAACGCACGCGGTTGCGATTGCCGTCGCGCGCGGCATGTCGTATTTACACTCGCGATCGCCGCCGATCCTTCACTTGGATCTGAAGAGTCCAAATATTTTGGTAGATGAAAAGTGGCGCGTGAAAATCGCCGATTTCGGCTTGGCGCGCATGCGGCAAGCGACGCAAATCAGCGCCAAGAGCGAATTCCACGGAACTCCCGAATGGATGGCGCCCGAGATGCTCCGCGCCGAGGATTACGACGAACGAGCAGATTCGTACTCCTTCGGCGTCGTCTTGTGGGAACTTCTCACCGCCAGAAAGCCGTGGGATGACTTGCATCCCATGCAAGTCGTCGCCGTCGTCGGATACTCCCAACGTCGACTCGAACTTCCACCCGAGGGCGTCGAGAATGATTCGCACCCCTCCATAATCGCTATCTCACGCGTATTCTACGCGTGCGCGTCAAAAGACAAGGACGAGCGTCTGCTCTTCCCGAGCGTCCTCGCCGACTTGGAATCCGCGCGCGCGACGAGCCTGGCTGTGAACCGCCGACTCGCCGCGCGTCCGCCGCCCGATCCTCCAACCGATCACAACAAACCCGATCCCCCGCTCGGGGTTCGACTAGAATACATTAGCCTAGCCGATAGTTCGCGAGATTCCGCCGTGTGATGCTCAAACGCGTCGTCCTCGCCTCGGAGCCCGTCCCGCGCCTCTGCGAGGAAAAGCGCACCACTCTCGTTCGTTCCCGTCAGAGCGCGCGCTACCGCGCGCCATGGCGCCCGGACGCCCGAGCCTCAGCGAGCGAGTGAGGGATGAATCATCATTCGTGGAGAGTGCGTGTGCGAGGCGATCGCGAGACACGCGCGTCGACGTCGTGTGCGCGCGATTCATGCAATCGTTCAGTCGCGCGCATTTTGGGGAACGGAGGAGACTGACGAAGGAACGAGCGCGTCTTCGCGCAGGTACGACGCCCATGTACGCGACGTTCGCGGAAGATCTCACCGGATTTTTCGGCAAATGGACGCTTCACGCGCACGCGCCGCGACCGAAAAGGCTCGGGTCTCCCGCGGCGAGCGAACACTCGGGCCGGAGAGTGAACGCGGCGACAGCGTCGCCGATTCGAGAGCCCAAGTGGACGGACGAGACGGACGAAGAGGACGAGGATTTATTTAGCGAATATTTCATCGACGGTGGGATGACGCCCGCGCCCAAGGTTGGGCCGAGCGCGGGGACGGCGACGCCGGGTGGGAGAACGGGGAGAGAGGTCAACCTTCGCGTGCCAGGCGCGCGCGCGGCAAGACGCACAGGACTCGCGGCGAGGTCGGCGGCGAAGAGCGTGCGAAGATTGACTGGAAAGGCGGCGCGAACTATCGTGAACGCGCTGAGCGGAAGATCGAGCGTGTTCGATTTCAAAGTGTTTAAACTGTTTACGTTTGTGTTGAACGTCACGCTGGGAACGTTTGAGATTCCGCGACAGATTATTTTGATTCCGCTCATCGTCGGTAGTAGATTGAGTTTAGTACCTGATTGGTTATTGGCGACGTTTGAGAGCGATTCGATCGTCGATGAGAGGACGTCTTCGAGACGAGAGGGGAAGAAACCCGAGGTGATGTTTCCAAAACTACGGTGGAACGCCTTGAAGACGTGGGAGAACGCCATGCAGTCGGGCAGAGTGCGAGACAAGGAGCCGAAGAAGAAAGACGCGGAAAACGAGGAGACACCAGAGATTCGCGAACTCATAGAGAAGCTCATGGAGGAAGGGCGAGCGTATGACAGGGCGTGTGATTCTGAAAAGTCTCAGCGAGCGTTCGAGCGCGCCATGGAACTCAGACCAAAGGACCCGGTGATCATGTACAGTCTGAGTAAGGAGCTCAGTGACAGAGTCTTCGATCACGAAATCTTTCACAACAAGGTGTTGGCGCGACAATTTGCCTCGAAAGCGGGCGAATTAGCGGCGCAAGCCATAGAACTCGCACCGAACGACGCCAAAGCGTACACCGCGCTCGCGGTCGCGAACGCGCGTCTGAGCATGTTCACCGAGGCGAAACAAAAAGTTGAACTCACACACTCCATTAAGAGCAACCTCGTCAAGGCGTTGGAGATTGAACCGAACAACGACGACGCGTATCACGTCTTGGCGCGTTTCGAGCACACCATGGCTCACATCGGCGGGTTCACGCGATATCTCATCCGTAAAATTTACGGCGCCATCGAACCGGCGACGATCGAAAAGGCTGAGGAATACTTTCGACGCGCTATCGAAATCGCGCCGACGCGTCTGATTCACGGCGTTGAGCTCGCCAAGCTCCTCTACGAGACCAAGCGGTACGACGAGTGCAGACAACTCTTGCTCGCGTCGCTCGAATACGACATCGAGGACATCAACAGTGTTCGAACGAAAAAAGACGGCGAGGCGCTCCTTCGAAAAGTTGCCGGCAAGCTCAGCCGCACGCCCAGTCGACTCTCACTCTCGAGAACGCCGAGCAAGCGTCGCATGGCGCGCACGTCGTCTCTGTCGAGCACGCCGATTTCCAGAACCCAATCCCGAGGCAGCGGCCTCTTCGATTCGCACGAAAACATCGCTGAATGATAATACGCATTACCACAGTCGCGCGAATTTGTTGTAATCTACCACTCCAAACTCCAACAGCGGCGACCCGTCGATCGTTTCTCGCGGCATCGTCGGCGTCTCGTCCGCCAACGAAAAAGGTGCCCAGACGACACTCATCGCGTCACTCACCGCCGCGCGCCTCCTCCCACGCGCGTGCTTGGCGCGGCGTCGACGCGCGCGATGCCGCCCAAAAGAGCCGACCACCTCGCCCGCATGGCGGCCGGCGCCAAGAAGCGCGAAAAAGGCGACATGCTGAGCGGCATTCGCGCGGCGGCGGAGGAACATGAGCGCACGGACGGCCGCGTCGACGCGCGACGAGGGATGGCGACCACCGTCTTCACCGTCGAGAGTCTCGGGCTTAAGTCCACGAAGACGCGCGACGCGGTGAAACGACGCGGGATCGGAAGTGGCGGCGCGCACAGGCAGGGCGTGACGACGGTGCTCGCAGCGGAGGCGAGCTACGACGTCGAGCGACGCGTGCGAGACGCGAGGCGACCGTTGATGAGCGAACCGCGAGGGTACGTCGAACGCACGCCGGAGATGTTTCACGACGACGCGCGGTCGTTGGGATTGATGCCGGCGCGACCGAAGTGGGATTACGAATTGAAACGAGGCAAGTTGCACGCGAGAGAGCGCAAGGCGTTCGTAAAGTGGTTGCGACACGCCAAGGAGGCGATGATCGAGGCGGGAGGGTACGCGCCGGCGTTTGAACAGAACATAGAGGTGTGGAGACAGCTATGGCGAGTGTTAGAGCGATCGGACGTGGCGGTGGTGGTGGTGGACGCGCGGAATCCGATGCTTCATCTTCCGCCGGCGCTGTACGCGCACGTGACGAGACGGTTGCGGAAACCGCTCGTCGTGGTTTTGAACAAGACGGACGCGGTGCCGATGCGCGCGATAGACGGGTGGGCGGAGCATCTCCTCGCGACGTTACCGGGAATCGACGCGGTCGTCGGCTTTTCGTCGCGTGATGAGGCACCGCCGGATGAACGCTTTTGGGAGCGCAAAAACAAAAATTGCGACGAACGCGAAGACGCATCGACGCGCATGCACCGTCCGTCTACCATCCCTATCGGTCGAGACGCGCTTTTAAAAGTGTGTCACGAACTAGCGCGCACGGGTAAACGCCACGCGGCGGAAGAGGATGATCCAGAGGACGAGGAGCACGCAGAGAACGCCGCCGAAAACGACGAGGAAGACGAAGAAGACGAGGAAGCGGGAGATAAAGAGGTCGAGGAATCGGTGCGTCAAGCCTTGAACGAGGAACGCGAGGAACTCGAGCGCGTGAAATCTGAGGGCCGAATCATGATAGGTCTCGTCGGTCACCCAAATGTCGGTAAATCGTCCATGGTGAACTCGATTCTCCGGCGCAAAGCGGTGAGTGTCAAGGCGACGCCCGGTCACACCAAGACGCTCCAAACGCTCATCCTCGACGACGCGACGTGTCTGTGCGATTCACCGGGCTTGGTATTTCCTCGCGTGGACGTCTCCCCGGCGGAACAAATCATCGGGAATCTCATTCCACACCCCGTGGTGCGCGAACCGTTCAGCGCCATTCGTTGGCTCGCCGAGGCGAAACTCGTCGGCGCGGCGAGATGGGAAGCGATTCAACGAAAGTTTAGCGGTTCGAGCGACGGTAAGCTCGCCGCGTTGCTCGCCGTGCCGCTCCACGCCGTACTCAAGGTGCGTCCGGTGAGAGAGTACGATCCCGAAATTCTCGAACTTCTCAACAACGAGGATTTGACCGAAGACGAGTTACCGTGGTCTCCGCTCTCGTTTTGTCACGCGTACGGCGGCATGCGAGGATTCACGCGCGCGCGCGGCGTCGACGTCCAACGCGCCGGTCAAGCCGTCTTGGCGATGATTTACGAGGGTAAGATTCCCTACGCCATCCCACCGCCCGAGGGCGACCCGGTGAAACGCGCCAGAGTCGTCGTCGCCGAGACGGATGACGATTCGGACGACGACGTCCACGCCGAGGACGAGGACGAGACGGACGACGACGAAGTCGTCGCCACCCGTTCCGGCTTTGCCGCCCTCGCCTTGGACTCGGACGAAGAGACTGCCGCACGACAGTACGCGTACAGTTCAGACGAGGATGAATCTGGCATGTTCATATCCATGTCCGACATGTTAGCCCCGGAGGATTTAAAAGAGTCGCGGCGAGGCACGCGAGGTCGAAGAGCGATGTAAAGTAAAGAAATGAAAATTGTTCCATCACAATGGTAATGTAACGCGCGCGCGACGACGACGACGACGACGACGTGACGTGCGACACAATCGTCGAATTCGAGTGATTGAGTCGATTCGAACGGTTAAAGGATGTTGAGAATCTTGAGCGCGATGGCGCCCGAACACGCGCCGAGAATAGCGATTTTAATCGAACTTCCCACGGCGGCGACGGCTTTATCGAAGAGAATCTTCGCCGCGATGACACCAATCAAGATCGTGAACGCCGTGCTCGCCGCCTGCGAGCCGACCTCTTTGACGGGTTCCGGTAAGAGATCGATCGCTTGACCGAACACGACGGCGGCGGCGCCGAGTCCCGCTCCGACGACGTCCAAACCGGCGCCAACGCCCTCCGCCGCGTCGCCCGCGTCCACCGACGTCGCCGCGGTGTTCACACCGTTCGCCACCGCGTCCACCACGCTCTTCGCCGTCTTCACCAACGCATCCGCGCTCAATTCACCAGTCGTGTAATACGTCATTCCGCACACCACCGCCAATGCGCCCAGTGTCGGCGGTCCCCACCCGAGCGTCGGCGTCGGCGTCTCCGGCACCGAACCAGTGGCGTTGAATGACTTTACGCCCATCTCACCTCCCGGAAACCCGCCGGCCATGCCACCGAAATCTTTCGCCAGAGACACATCTCGAGACTCTTTTCGCGCGCGTTTCTTCTTTTCGAGCGCCTTGGCGGCGTTTTTCTCCGCCAATTCGTCGCGATACGCCCACAAGCCCTTCTCGCCGCCTGCGAACCCGCCGGTGAACAAATCGTCTCGTCCCGTCTTGGACACCAATCCGCGATCGTCTCTGATGTACTTGCCCTTACCGGCGTAGTATCGACCACCGTTAGAGGACGGTTGTTTCCCCGCGCGAACGACCACGGCAGCGCCGCGCGCGGTCGAGGATGAGCTCGCGCACGATGCCGTCGATCGGGCGATGCATTCGCGTCTCGCGCGCGCGGTTCCGGGCATCACATCGCGCGCGCGAAGCGGTTGGACGTGCACGAGCATCATATCTCGCGGTGTCGCGGTCGAGAACGCGCGCGCGGGCGGTGACGCGTCGGTGACTGCCGCGAGATCGTCGACGAGGTGTTTTGGAGCGCATTGGGCGCGCGCAGCGTTCCCGCAGTCGTCGTCGCGCGACGCGAGGCGTCATGACGGACGTCGACGCGCGCGCGTACGAAACGCTCGGTTTACGATTCCAGGACGCCCCGGACGAGGCGACTATAAAAAAAGTGCGTCGCATCGCGCGCGAGGACGTCTCGAAGATGTCACTCGTGATGCCCCGCGCGATTTCTCGGGGACACGCCTCGGACGCCGTGGACGACGACTCGAACGACTGACGACGACGGGCGATCCGCATAGGCGTTCCGTAAACTCGCGCTCAAGAAACACCCGGATAAACGACCGGCGAGCGAGCGCGAAGTCGCGGAGAAGGAGTTTGACGCGTTGCAAAAGGCGTACGACGCGCTCGCCGACGTCGACGCGAGACGCGCGTTGGACGATGTCTTGCGCGCGAGGGCGGCGAGAGAGGAGGCGCACGCGGCGAGAGATGCGAAGCGAAGACGCGCGGTGGAGGATTTGGAGGCGAGAGAGCGCGCGGCGGCGAGTGGGGTTCGCGCGGGGGAGGAGGCGGCGGCCAGGGAGCGACTGCGCGCCGAGTTGGAACGGTTGAGGAGACGACGCGAGGAGGCGACGCGTGGATGCGCGGCGAGCGGGGATGATGCGAGCGGGGTCTCGGTGAGTGCGCGCGCGGAGGTACCGACGCACCTGTACAGGGCGATCAAGATTGTGTGGCGACGCGCGGGCGACGCGGACGAGGACGCGTACACGGCGAAGGAGTTGCGAGAGACGTTTGAGAAAATCGGACGCGTGGAGGACGTCGTGATACGGGAGGGAAAGAAGAAGAAGGGAAGCGCGCTCGTGGTTTTCGCGGACGAGGAGACGTGCGTTCGGGCGTCGACGGCAACGTGTGGGAGAGCGGACAATGCGTTGATTATTTCTCGCGCGGCGGTTCCGCCTCAGAGGCGCGCGTCCGCGAACGTCGCGGCAGACGCGCGGCCGAGCGTCGCGAGCGGTGGAAATGCGAACGCGCCCGAAGCAAACGAGGAGCGCGCGAGCGCGGTGCCGAAGGCGCCGGCGCACGCGGCGAATGCCGATTTCGAAAGCGTCGTTTTGGAGCGATTGAAACGCGCGCAGGAACGCGCAAGACTTCTCGCCGAGGCGGAGAAGGACGAAGAGGAATAGCTCGACGATTAGTACGCATTCGCGCTGTAGTGAGAACACCTTAGTGTATCATAATTAAATGTCTAGTGCGATGAAAGAACTAATGTAACTCGTAACTCGAGAAGTGTCTACTTCTTCGCCAAACCGACGCCCCGGCGACGCGTACACACGCTCACGGTCGCGCGTACTTGGCCGTCCACTCTTTCGCCGTCGCCAACGCCCCCTTCTCATCGCTTTTCCAGTGGTCGGCCACGTCTTCTCTCAGCGGGTCGTCTGGATTCGGCGCGCTCATCAAAGCCTGCACGCTCAGTAAAATCGTCCTCACTTGCAACGCCGGCGACCACTTATCCTTCAACACGTCCAGACAGATGCGCCCGATCTTATCGGTGTTCGGGTGATATATCTTCGTCCTGAAAAAGCACTCCGGCGGCGCCATTGGGTAATCCGCGGGTAAGAAGAGCTCGAGGTTAAACTTGCCGCCCTCGTACGCCGTGCCCTCGGGTCCGTCCAAGACGACGAAAAAGTGACGAAGATTCGATTCGCTCACGCGCACAGAGATTCCGGGAATCGGTTCCTGCTGTAATCGTTGGGCCTCCTGTGCGTGCGTGAAAGTCGTGCGTGTGCGCGCGCGTCGTCAGTCAACGTTCCTTCCTCTCTCTTTCTCTCTTCTTCTCTCTCTCGCCGCGTCGTCTCCTCGTCTCCCACCCCTCGCGCGCGCGCTCGTCCGTCGCGTCGCGCGGGCGCGCGCGCCGTCGACGCGTACCTTTATGATCCGTCTCGGTAACTGCGACGCGTCCGCCATGGCGCGCGTTCGCGACGACGCGCAAGCTTTCTCGGATGCGAACGCCGACGTTCGATCGTTTCGATTCGCCGCGCGCCCTCGACGCTCGCGTCACGCGCGCGCCGACGCTGCGCTCGCGCCGACGCGCGAAGGCAGACGAATCTC
>Ga0181576_10001056_pt1 | contig 20904 bp, 19 predicted proteins | sample 101ome_22_FD_132464 | JGI IMG/M metagenome (GOLD analysis project Ga0181576, IMG submission 132464) | Coastal salt marsh microbial communities from the Groves Creek Marsh, Skidaway Island, Georgia - 101412BT metaG (megahit assembly) | ecosystem: Environmental > Aquatic > Marine > Intertidal... | reverse complement strand
TTTTACTCATTGATAAGCCAGAAGGATGGACATCATTTCAAGCAGTAAAAAGACTAAAATATGCACTGAAAGCTAGAAAAATTGGTCACGCAGGAACCCTTGACCCGTTAGCAACTGGATTATTAATTATCTGTCAAGGAAAAAAAACAAAAGAAATTGAATTAATACAAGCAATGCCAAAAGAATATACTGGTATGTTTGTATTGGGCGAAACTACTCCAAGCTTTGATCTTGAAACGGCTGTAGACAAATCATTTCCAACCAACCATATTACAGATGAACTATTGGCAGAAACAGTTACTTCTTTTTTAGGGGAACAAGAACAAACACCACCACTTTTTTCAGCGGTAAAAGTTAATGGTAAAAGAGCTTATGACATCGCCCGAAGTGGAGGAACAGCAGAACTTAAAAGTAAAAAAATTAATATTAGTGAATTTGAAATAAATCGAATTGAAAAGAATAAAATCCTTTTCAGGGTGGTTTGCAGCAAAGGTACATATATACGCAGTTTAGCAAGAGATTTTGGTAACAGACTAAATTCTGGGGCCTATTTAACTAATTTGCGTCGTACAAAAATTGGTGATTACTCTGTTGAGCAAGCTCACCATCCAAAAACTGATATCGAATCAATTATCGGACAATAGCTAACTATTATCCGTTTTAGACAACCCATTACTTTGTTTTTGTATCTTTGAATTTATATGATTCAGTCAGTAACACGTATCTTTTATATCGCAATTTTTGCATTTGCATTTCAAAGTTGCAACCGACTTCAAGCCAATGATGGAAATAACCCAATCAAGAATTGGGTTAATGACATCTTAACACCGAGTAAAACTACACTCGAAAAAGTTGAATCAGGTTATCAAATCAATGGAAAATTAGAGAATACAAAATACCATTTGTTGATATTGTGGGAACTCACCGCTGATAAATTAATTTTTATTGATAGTGTAAGAACTAACGACCAAGGGGAATTTCAAATAAAAGGAAATACAAAAGATGTATTGTTATGTCAACTACAGATGGGTCCAGAGGCTAGTATCTATTTAGAATTAGAGAAGAACACAAAAATTGATTTAAATATGGCAATAGTTGGTAGTTATGTAGATTACACCATTAAATCTTCAAATGCAACTAACCAAACTCTTCAAAAACTTCTATTAATGAACAACTCTTTTACTAAAGAAGTAAGGCTACTTGAATCAAAGGCTCAACAATTAACTAAAGCTGAAACTTCGGCTCAAGAATTATCTGTACTGAGACAAGAATACGGTAGAATTACGGCTGAAAGAGAGTCGTATTTAAAGAAGCTTTCGTTGAAGCAAAATGACGGTTTAATACCCTACTTTATATTAACCTTTACCGGAGTAGAAAATCCAGGATATGAATTAATGAAACATGCCGTTGATTGTGCAAGAAAATCTTATCCAAACTCTAAGTATAGCCAAATGATTTCAAAACGATTTGAAACTGAGAGTGCTTTGATGATTGGCGCGGAAGCTCCCGATATAAAACTAAAGAATTCGGCTGGTCAAATAGAATCACTAAAAGACTTGAGAGGTAAGTATGTATTAATCGATTTCTGGGCTTCATGGTGTGGACCATGCAGGAGAGAAAATCCAAATGTAAAAAGAGTATACGCCGCATATAAGAATAAAGGGTTTGAAATATTCGGAGTATCATTAGATAATGATAAAGGCAGATGGCTTGGTGCCATTGAAGCTGATGGTCTAGAATGGCACCATGTTAGCGATTTAAAGGGCTGGCAATCAGAAGCTGCTAAACTATATCAGGTTCATTCAATTCCACAGACCATCCTTCTTGACAAAGAAGGAAAAATCATAGCGAAAGGGCTCAGAGGTGAGGCCCTAGAAAATGAGCTCCAACGCCTTTTGGGAAATAACTAATAAGTCCAACAAACAACAGTACCTTAACATTGGATTAACACAAACTTGATTCATGCCACATTAATTTGTAATGTCATGATAAAAAATTCATCAAAAATTTTAGTTGTTGACGACGAGCAAGATATTCTCGAATTGATAAGGCATACACTTAACAAAGAAGGATACGAGGTTCATATTGCTATCAATGGTCAACAAGCGGTAGAAAAGGCAAAAAAAATATTACCGGATCTAATTTTGATGGATGTAATGATGCCTATAATGGACGGTATGGAAGCTTGTCGTCAATTAAAAGAGGATTCTGAAACCAAAGAAATTTTTATAATCTTCTTGACCGCTCGAAGTGAAGAATTTGCAGAACTTGCAGGATTTGAAGCAGGAGCCGATGACTATATTTCTAAACCCATTCGCTCTAGAGTATTACTTAGCCGAATACGAGCTATACTTCGACGTAATAGCACTGCTCAAGAAACCAAAAATCCGAGAATAGAATTCCAAGACTTAATTATTGATAGAGAGCGATTCGTTGTTGAATTTAAAAACCAAGTAATTCAATTCCCAAGAAAAGAATTTGAACTACTAGCATTTTTGGCCACTAAGCCGGGAAGAGTATTTTCAAGAGACGAAATACTAGAAAACGTTTGGGGAAATGAAGTTTTAGTTGTCGATAGAACCATTGATGTACATGTAAGGAAAATCAGAGAAAAATTAGCCGATCATTACATACAGACGGTAAAAGGTGTAGGATATAAATTTGAATCTTAAGATTCAAGTATTTTTTTTATGGCGGCAGACTTACTTAAGCACTCATCCCATTCGCTTAAACCTGAACTATCATAAGTAATTGCTCCACCAACAGCATTTCGGACTTTCTTTTCTTTTTTGCTGTATTCAATACTTCGAATTACTACATTTAGATCAAAATCTCCATTGAAATAATATCCCAATGCCCCACTATACAGTTCTCTATTGAAATCCTCTAATTGTTGGATATACTTCATTACTTCAATCTTTGGCGCACCTGTCATACTACCCATTGGAAAAAGGGCATCTATTATTTGAGATATATTTATTCCATCTTTAACTTCTGATTCTATGGTTGAAATCATCTGATGAACATGACTGAAAGTATATATTTCACATAATTCTTTAACTAAAACAGAACCTGTATTTGAAACCTTTGACAAATCATTTCTGACCAAATCCACAATCATTATATTCTCAGCTAAATCTTTTTCATTTTGTTTTAAAGTATTTCTTTCTTCTATATCCCTTCCAATGCTGCGCTTTAATGTACCTTTAATTGGTTGACTAATTAATTTATCATTGGTCTTCTTAAGAAAACGCTCGGGACTTGCACACATTAATACCGAATTATTTCTCTTGTAATATGCGGCAAAGGGACTCGGTGCAACTCGGTTTAAGTTATAAAATAGTTCTGATAAATTTCTTAAGTCTGCTAAATATGTATTCTCAATACAATAGTTCATTTCATAAAATGATCCAGACTCTATTTTATTCTTAATCAAATCAACAGTTTCTAAATATTTTTCTTGTGTTGTAGAAGGCCTATTTATTAATTCATGTGTAATATCATTTTTTTTCAACCTATTCTCCTTAATACCCTCCAAAGCCCGAATCAAAGCAACATCACCTTGAACTTCAGTATCTCCTCTTCTCCGCCATACAACTTGCAAAGGCTCAAAAAAATCAAAGTTTTTCCAACGGCTATTCTCAGTTTGAATTTTATACAAATTTCTGAACTCGCGATTTGCAAATTGGTATGATATATGTCCTAAAGCCCAACCATCAAAACCCTGAAGTTCGATTGGTGATTCAAAAACTCGTTTTTCTCCGATTCCGTAAATCCATTCATATTCTCCGTAGGCATCTTCAAAATCATTAGAGTTTAAAAGACAACACACATCTTGCTGCTCAGAGTGAATTAATATGCGTTCTATCCAATCCATTTAATCCAATTCAAACCGATTTCTTTTGATAATAATCCACTACCGTTTGTGCTGTAGCAGATCCAACAACTGCAGCTAAAGTATCAACCGAGGCAGTTTTTATACGAGTAATACTTTTAAATTCTCTTAATAACTGTTTGGCTTTGGAAGGCCCCACACCAGGAATATTAGTTAAAGAAGATCTTATTGTACCCTTATCTCTTCTCTGACGATGATGGGTTATTCCAAAACGGTGGGCCTCATCCCTCATATGTTGAATAACCTTTAAAGTCTCAGATTTCTTATCAATATATAAGGGGTCTGGATCGTTTGGATAATATAATTCTTCAAGTCTTTTAGCTATACCTATTATCGCTACTTTTCCATAAATACCTAACTCTTTTAAAGCATCAACAGCAGAACTTAATTGACCTTTTCCACCGTCAACAACAATCAACTGAGGTAGTGGTGATTTTTCATTAATCATACGCGAATAACGACGAGTAATTGCTTCAAACATCGTAGCAAAATCATTTGGTCCTTCTACTGTTTTTACATTAAAATGCCGATAATCTTGTTTTGCAGGTTTCCCATTTCTGAAAACAACACATGCACTTACTGGATATGAGCCTTGGAAATTACTATTATCGAAACACTCTATATGTCGCGGTTCATCCCTCAGGCGTAAATCATTTTTCATTTGCTCCATTAAGCGATCCACCCTAAGTTCGGGATTCAATCTATCATATTGATTAAGTTTTTCTTGTCTATACAACAATGCATTTTTTAAACTTAATTCAAGAAGTTTCCTCTTATCCCCAACTTTTGGTATAGTAATCTTTAAGTTGAAATCTGGCCATTCAATGGGGTGCGAAAGTACAATTTCAGGACATTCATCCCCATATTGATCTCTCATTCTACCGATTGCGTATTCTAATATTTCAAAATCACTCTCTCCTAATCGTTTTCGAATTTCTAAATTCCTGGAAATAACTATGATTCCCTGACTAACTCTCAGAAAATTCACAAAGGCAATTTTTTCCGTACTACTCACTGAATAAACTTCTAAATCACCAATTGAAGGACTAACAATGGTACTTTTACTCTGATATTTGTGTAATAAATCTAACTTCTCTTTGAACCTATGTGCCTCTTCGAATTCTAGTTTCTCCGAATGAAAAGTCATTAATTGTTTAAGATGATCTTTAACCTGTCCTAAATTACCTTTCAAAATATGTCGAATCTGTTGAATTCCTTCTAAATACCCCTCCAAAGATTGTTTATTTACACAGGGACCTTTACAATTCCCAATATGATATTCTAAACAAACTTGAAACTTTTGATTCATAATTCCCTTTTCAGTAAGTTTTAAATTACAACTCCTTGTAGGATAGAGTTTCTGGCAAAGTTCTAACACAGTATGCATTATTCTGACGCTTGCATAGGGACCAAAATATTCTGAACCATCCTTAATTGGGTTCCTCATTGGATATACTTTGGGATAAATATCATTCGTAATTTTTATGTACGGATAGCTTTTATCGTCTTTTAAGTTAATATTATATTTTGGCTGAAATTCCTTTATTAGACTATTCTCCAGCAATAAAGCATCCATTTCCGTATCGACGACGGTATACTCAATCTTCTTGATTTTTGAAACCAATAATTTAGTTTTAAAATCTTCATAATGGTTTTTGGAAAAATAACTCGATACCCTTTTTTTTAAATTCTTTGCCTTGCCAACATAAATTATATTACCATCAGAATCGAAATACTTGTATACTCCAGGCTTGTTGGGCAAGCCAAGTATAGTTGGTTTCAATTCATCAGGAGCCATACTTCAAATTTAATAATTTGCCACTATCTCCTCATAAAGTAATGCGTTTAGACTTAATTTCTTCACCAAAAAACCGACTCCCAATTGAATCGAAGTCAGCATAATAATCTGTAGTAAAAAATTCGCGCATACTTTGTTCAGACAAATTTTGTTTTATTTCAGGATGACGTTGTAAATAATCCCTCAAACTTTTAGCAACAATTGGGCCTTGAGAAATTATTTTAACCCCATCCGGAATAATCTTTTTAATTGAATTCTCCAATAAGGATAATGAGTACAGGCTAATAAAAGTGTATCTATTTTATTTGAATGACTAAGAATTTTATTTACATGGTATTCAATAAAAAATTCTGATCCAGGGGTATCTATTACATTATTTTCTACTAAATGGACCCACAGTGGACATGACTCTTGATAGACCAATAAACTTGGAAAGAATTTATTTAGTTCGATTTTATATGAGTCTGATTTAATAGTTCCCTCCGTACCAAGTACGCCAACCACTCCATTGTTAGAAAATTCACCCAAAGTTTCAGTGGTTGGCCTAATTACACCCAGAACTCGCTTATTTGGAAATAAATCTGGCAACACGGTTTGCTGTATTTGCCTAAGTGCTTTTGCAGATGCCGTATTACAAGCAATAATTACTAAATCTACTTGGTGATGTTCAAAGAACCATATTACAGCTTGTTTAGTGTATTCAAAAACCGTATCGAAGGATCTTCCCCCGTAAGGTGAACGTGCATTATCGCCTAAATAGACATAATCGTATTCAGGTAATTCTTTTACCAATGATCTAAGTACAGTTAACCCGCCATAACCTGAATCAAATACTCCAATTTTCGACATAAAAAAAGCCACCTAAGGTGGCTCTAAGATATTATTTAATTGTTAGAATTACTTAGTTAACATTGCTTTTATGACATCACCAGTAATATCATCTTTTTCTGTTGCAGACCAAATTACAATACCTGCAGCATTATCAACCACTTGAGTATAACCTTTTTTACCTGCTACATTACCTACATTTTCCTTTATCAAAGCAATGATTGGCTGCATGTAAAGCATTTGTTTGTTTTGAATATCTTTAGAAGCAATCTGTTGAGTTTCTTGATAATCGTTATATAACCTTTGGTAACTTTTTTGCAAAAGCTCAATTTCTACTTCCTTACCTGGTTGAGTTTGTAATTCTTTAAATTCTGCCTCTTTTGCTTGTAATTCTGCCTGCAGGTCTTGCATTTTTTTCTGCCACTTTTGCGATTCCATAGCTAGCTTCATTTGCACTGAATCTGTTTGTGGAATAGTGTCCATTATTAATTGTGTGTTTACAAATGCAATCTTTTGTGACTGGGCATTAAGTGCAGTTAAAGAAATGCAAATAAATGTTAATGCTAAAAATAATTTTTTCATTTTTATAGTTCTAATTCTTTTTTGTTTCGTTTTCAGTTAGCGGAATCCCTAACTCTTCCATCACCTCAAAGGTTTTATCATATCTTGGATTTGCGTACAACATTTGAACCCCAGAGGCTTTATCAAAAATAAAATCCAATCCACCCTCCTTGGCAACTGTTTGCACAGCTTCAAACATTTTATCTTGGATAGGCTTAATTAATTGAGCTCTCTTTTTAAATAATTCACCCTCAGTGCCAAACTTAGACTGTCGAAATTCAAATAATTTATCTTCTTGATCTTTTATTGCTTGCTTTTTTTGATCGCGCTGATCGGAGGTAAGAAGTATTTCTTCTGCACTAAAGTCTTTCTCCATTTGTTTCAATTGGCGTTCCAAATCTATAGCTTCTTTTTCCCACTCTTGGGCAAACTCATCTAATCTTGTTTGTGCTGATTCGTATTCTGGCATCCTACTCAAGATATAATCAGAATCAATATATGCCATTGAAATTCGTTGGGCATGAAGATTATAACTTTCTGAAAAAGCTATTAATGCAATGATAGCCAAGCAGGATTGTTTTAATATTTTGCCGATTCGAATCACGGGAATGCGAAATTATTGATTTTATTGGAATTTAAAGCTGTTTTAATGGTATTTCTTTTGTTTCAATCGAATTACTTGCATTCAATTCTCTATCCCACATGGTAATTCTAAATTTAACCAAATCAGGAGTCAAGCCTAGAGGCGCAACTGGAATAAACAATCTCATACTACCTGATAAATACTTATTGTTTCCAGTGGGAGTTAAATTGGGTAATCGTTCATTAAAGTTCATCGTATCCAAAGGATCAAAAGGACTAACAGGTTTTATCCAGTTGCCAGATTCATTTACAAAGTAATCAACAAATAAATTATAAAATGCTTGTCTACCAAAAGCAAAGTCACCAAACGTATCAACATCCGATAAGCCTATATCACCGTTAATATCCGTATATCCAATATTAATCTCTATTAATGAATCAGCATCTTTATTTGGGAATGGATAAACGATAACATCTAATAATTCTATTACCGGAGCATTTGTTGTTGTATTTTTGTCTGGCGTGCAAGAGCTCAATCCAGAAAATATTAAAGCGAGTGATATAATTAATAGTATTCTCAAGAATTCCAAATTTAAAGAAACTGCCTTAGAAATTTTCAAATTTCAAAAGGCATACAATAGTGAATACGCTAGATGGCTAAATTTATTGGGGAGCATCGACCAAAATCCTCAAAACCTCGTTGATATACCATTTTTACCTATTTCCTTGTTTAAACACCACAAGATTAGCTGTTACCCAGATCATGAGCTTTGTTTTGAAAGCAGTTCGACGACTGGTAAAGGGATATCCAAACATTATATCCACCGGAAAGAAATTTATGAAGAATCATTTATCTCTGCATTTAACTATTTCTACAATGAATACTGGGATTTTGTTGGAGCATTATTACCTAGTTATTTAGATCGCAGTAACTCTGGCTTAGTTTACATGGTTAATTCACTAATTCCACAAATTGCAGATTCAGGTGAGTTTTTCAACAAAGACTATAGCACTTTAGTTAATGTAATTGAAAATAAAAAAATAAAAAAACAGAAAGTTTTATTGTTCGGAGTAACCTTCGGATTACTGGAGCTAGCTAAAATTTCAGGAAATCGAAATTGGGAGCATTTGACAGTAATTGAAACCGGAGGCATGAAAGGGCATGGCGAAGAGATGGTACGAGAAGATGTTCATAATGAACTCAAAACCATTTGGAATTTAGATTATATTCATTCAGAATATGGCATGACTGAACTCACATCACAAGCCTACAGCTTAAAAGATGGGATTTTTCACTCTCCCCCTTGGATGCAAATTTTAATTCAAGATCCTGGCGATCCAGGTTCATTTTTACCTTATGGAAAAACCGGTAGAGTTTGTGTCATCGACTTAATGAACTTTCACAGTTGTAGTTTCATTGCAACTGATGATCTCGGTAAACTATACGAGGATGGTAGTTTTGAAATATTAGGAAGATTGGACTACAGCGATATTAGAGGATGCAACCAACTCCTGCAATAATTATTCTTTAATTTGACGATCGTTTTCTACATCGTCTTCTTCAGATATTTCAATCATGGAATCTTTCAATTCTACCTTGGCATTTACAAAATCTTTAAATGCATAAATTAGAGCAGGTAACAAGAAAAGATTTGTGGCCAATCCTCCAAAAATAGTTAATCCAGTTAACCACCCTAATGATTGTGTACCTCTAAAATCTGAGAAAATAAAAATTGCAAACCCAGAACATACTGCCAGTGCAGAATACATCATTGAGATTCCAACCTCATCGATGGTAATGGCGAGTGCTTTTTCTACTGTATTCATATTTTTCAGAACTTCACGTCTGAAAGTACTAATAAAATGTATTGTTGAATCTACCGTAATCCCGAAGGATATACTAAATATGAGAATTGTACTTGGCTTCAATGATAGTCCAAGTAAACCCATCATTCCTGCAGTTATAACTAGGGGAACAAAATTTGGTATAATCGCAATAATCACCATACGCCAACTAGGAAAAAGAAAACTCATAGTTAAAGAAATAATTAGTAATGACCAGAATGTAGCTTTTAACAAACTATCGAACAAGTAATCATTCCCTTTTAGAAAAATCTTGGAGGTACCTGTAATTTTAACATCGTATTCATCCTGAGAAAAAATATGCTTAGCTTTTCCCTGTATTTCTTGATTAATCTCATCCATCCGTTCTGAACCTACATCTTTCATTTGATAACTAATTCGCATTTGCGAATATGTAGAATCCACCAAATTATTGATTAAAGTAGTTGAATTACTGTTTGATTCGGGAAACATTAATGCTAGATTTCCTAATTCCATATTCGAAGGTATACGGTAATATCTCGGATCATCATCATGCACTGCTTGATTGGCAGCGGAAATAATTTCAACTAAAGACATTGGTTTGGACATTTCTGAATACTCAGAAACTGCTTTTTGTAATTTCTTACATTTTGCTAACATCTCACCATTTAATATGTTACCTTCCTCATAGGATGTTACAACAATTTCATAAGGCAGCGCTCCATTAAAATGCTCTTGAATAAATTTCATATCTGTGTAGATTTTTGAATCCTTCGGGATATCATCTACCATAAAAGCAAGTGGTTTCAATCTAAACATGAATACTAATCCGAGTATTGCAAATAAAGAAAACCAGTAAAAAATTCTTCTTTTACGCTTATTAATTAGGGTTGTAACCCAATTTAAAAAGCTTGAAAAACGACGATTATCTAAATGTTTTGTTTGTTTTATTGTTGGGGGTGTGAAGAATGAATATAATATTGGTATTCCAATAATATTGATAAGAAAAATTAAATTTATTGTGATAAACGCAACCAAACCGAATTGCTCCAAAATAGTTGTATGCGTGAAATAAAATGTTCCAAAACCAACACTTGTGGTAAAATTAATAAGGAAATTAGCAACCCCTACATGGGAAATTATTCTTGTTAAAGCCTTTGCTTGGTTTCTGTGCCTGCGATACTGTTCGTGATATTGGTTTATTATATAAATAGTATTTTGAACTCCAACCACTACTAGTAATGGTGGAAGTAAGCCTGAAAGTATATTTAGCTTAAAGCCAAGAATACCCTGAATTCCCAGCATAGTAACAACACCAATGGAGATAAATAGTAGACTAACAAAAAGGGTTTTAAAGTTTCTAAACAGCAGTAAAATCAAGAGTGCTGTTACGATAAACGCTAATGCAGTAAAGAGTAAAATCTCACGTTTAATGTAAGTCGCATTTTGAAATCTAATGTAGGGTAACCCCGATAAATGAATCTCTTTATTATGTCTTTCTCCAAACTCAAACAATGGATCTCGTATACTCTCAATTAAAGATATTCTTTCAGGGGAATTTAACACACCCACATCAAGTGTGATTAGAACCAGAGAAACTTTAGACTTTTTATTATAAATAAGCCCATCATAGAATTTCAATTTTGCAAACTCCGATTTAAACGAATCGAGATCGTTTTGAGAAATAATACCTTTAGGCACTAGCCTTTTCATTCGCAAATATTCGAGGGTATCTACGTATAAATGAAAAAGATGACTTGGTGATATTATTCCTTTAACTCCACTAATTTTATTAAGGTTATCGCAAGTTTGTGCAAAGTCATTATAAAAAGCTGAGTCAAATAAATCTTCTGTTTCTAAGGCACAAACAAGCTTATTTCCATCATCCCCAAATTTCTCTTTAAAGGATTTATAAAATTTGAAGTCTTTATCCTCAGACGGCACCAACTTTTGCATAGAATATTCCAATTCAACTGTTGTTGCGAAATACCCCATCAATGCCGTGAATGATAGGATAACCGTTACAAAAAGAGGCCTATTTTTTAGGATAAATGTGGCAATTCGATTCCAGAACATGACTACAACAAATTTATAAAAAATAAGGCTGTCGGGAGACCAACAGCCTTAAACACAACAACAATAACCAAACAATTATTCAGTAACAACCTCTATAGAGATAGTTGCACTGATTTCTTTGAACAGGTTCACAGTTGCAGAATGTGTTCCCAACTCCTTGATGTCGTCAGTAACAATTTTTCTGCGATCTACCTCAAATCCTTTTTCTTTCAATGCATTAGCAATTTGTAAAGAAGTAATAGATCCGAAGATTTTTCCCGATGCGCCGGCTTTAGTCGCCACTTTGATGGATGTTCCATCCAATTTTGTTGCGATTGCTTCAGCATCTTTCTTAAGTTTATCCTGCTTGAATTCACGTTGGCGTAAATCTTCAGCAAGCATTTTCAAAGCCGATTCTGTAGCTAAACTAGCTTTTCCCTGAGGAATTAAATAGTTTCTTCCATAACCGCTTTTCACTTCAACTACATCATCTTTGTAGCCAAGGTTTTTGATATCTTCTCTTAAAATAACTTTCATGATGATATCCCCCTTATTTTAGACCATCTGCAACGAATGGAAGTAATGCCAGATGTCTAGCACGCTTCACTGCAACAGAAATTTTGCGTTGAAACTTTAAAGATGTACCCGTAATACGACGTGGCAATATCTTACCTTGCTCATTGATAAACTTCAATAAGAAGTCCTTGTCTTTATAGTCAATATGCTTAATACCGTGCTTCTTGAAACGACAGTATTTCTTCTTTTGAACCACCTGAGGGGTTTGATTGAAGATAAAATTTGATTCTCTACTCATTGTTTTAAATTTAATTAATTGTCGTCATCTTCGTCATCAGACTCAACAGCCAAAGCTTCTTGAGCGGCTTTTCTCTCTTTAGCACTTTCAGATGATGATTTGATTTCTCCGTTACGTTTCTTTTGATTGAATTCAATTGCCCACTTATCTAGAGAGATAGTTAAGTAACGCATAATTCTTTCGTCACGTCTGAATGCCAACTCCCACGACTTTACAAAGTCAGGACCAGCAGTAAATTCAAACAAATGGTAAAAGCCCGTACCTTTCTTGTCGATGGGATAAGCTAATTTAGTGAGACCCCAGTTTTCTTCATGGATGATCTCCCCACCTGCGTCTGTGATCAACCCTCTGTAGCTCGCAACGGCATCTTTCATTTGTTGCTCAGAGAGTACGGGTGTCAAAATGATCACAGTTTCGTACTGTTTTTTATTCATACAATTTTTATTTTTGGGGCTGCAAAGATAACTAAACAATTGTTAATTATCAACAGATCGCCCTATAAAAATCAAGGCAATGGATCATATCCTGAACCTCCCCAAGGATGGCATCGTAAAAATCTTCGCATTGTAAGTTTGAAAGCTTTAAAAAATGAATATTTTCTGAATGCTTCAATCCCATATTGCGAGCATGTTGGAGTATATCTACATGTAGGAGGAAACAAGGGTGAAAAAATGGTTTGGTAGACTCTTATTAGCCCAATAAAAATATGCTTCATTTCTCCTTCTGTTGATTTATAATATTGGGCCATTCTAATAGTAACCTTTTCCAAACTTTCAAGAAAGCCTTCTCTAGAGTCCAAAAATCAATTATGCTCGACCCATAATAAACCAAACTTAAGTGTAGTTTTTCGTTTTTCTCATTTAACGCTGAATATAGTGGAGACTTATTATATCTATACAACTCCCTTAATCGTCGTTTCATTAAATTTCGATGGACTGCCTTTCTTAAACCGCGCTTTGAAGCATTGATAACAATCTGAACTGGAAATTGAATATCATCTTCACAATCTACTCGCAAAACATGAATTCTTAACGGATACTTATTAATAACAAAGCCCGATTGATATAATCGGGCTACGTGCATTTTACTGCAGAGTCTTTCGAGTTTTACAAATGAATATTGCTTTTCAACATTCATTTACTCTAAATATTTTATCTACCAGTTTAAAGAATCTTATTTATGACTCTTTTCGCTGGATACAGTTAATTTTTTACGACCACGGCTACGACGGGCTCTTAGCAATCTACGACCATTTGCAGTAGCCATACGCTCTCTAAAACCGTGGCGATTTTTACGCTTTCTATTCGATGGTTGGTATGTACGTTTTGTCATGACGAATTCTTTTAAAGGGCTGCAAAGTTAATTTAAGTTCTTCTGATAATCAAACATCCTAAAATAAAAAATGGTATTTTTGAACTCCTCATGGACTTTGATACATCCAAGCCATCATCAGGCTCATTCACTCAATCACATAGAATGAAACCTTATTTGTGGATTTTACTGTCAATTCCATTCATTTTCAACATCTATTTCATCAACTCAGAAATAAGTGAAAAACATTCTACATGGCTAAAAAGCATTAATCCAAGTAATAAAGATTTTAACTCCGAATATTTACTAATTTTTGGAACTTGGATACTTTTATTTTTCCTTTTACTAACGACACATCTCAAATGGAGTATTTCAAGAGAGCACCTTGAATATTCATTTTTCCCTTTTATTAGGAAAAAACAGATACCAACTAGTACTATTACCCAATTGGAAGTAATCAAAATAAAGCCTTTAGTTGATTTTGGAGGATGGGGAATTCGGTATTCAAAAAAATATGGACGAGCATATACAACAAGCGGAAAATATGTCATACATATCGAGTATGGAGAAAACAAAAAACTCAACCTTACGGTTACTAATCCTGAAATCGCAATCAAAAAGATAAACTCAATCAATAATTAAAGATTGTTATTTTAAAAACTTGGTATGGATTATAAAAAGCATTGGGAAAAGGCACTAACAATTAGCACATACTACCAACAACTCGAAGATAAAGCTAATAATCCCGATGATTGGGAATATGGTCAATACATCCCCTTAAATTTAGTCAGAACCAAGAGACTCATTAAAACTTTTAAGTTAAGTATTGATGATATTGAGTTTATCACAAAGAGCAAAAAGCAATACTGGTTGGTAATTTCTGAACATTGGTGTGGCGATGCAGCACAGATTGTACCTGTGATGAACAAAATTGCGGAACAATCAAAAGGCCTAATTAATATCAGAATAATTTTAAGAGATGAATACCCTGATCTCATAAATGCCCATTTAACCAATAATGGTAAGGCGGTTCCTAAATTGATTCAGCTCAATTCAGAATTTAATCTTATCAAAGATTGGGGACCTCGACCAATTGAAGCACAAAAAATTGTCGACGATTGGAAAAAAGACCCTGATAATAAACCTCACTACGCAGAAACGCTTCACAAATGGTATGCTACTGACAAGCAACAAGGAACGAAAAAAGAACTATTGAAAGTCATACATTTCTAACATAAGCAATTACATATTTCAAAATTCCATTAATTATCTATTTTCAAAAAACAAGGATAAAGGAATAAAATTAGTGTTCATGATAATTAAATAAAATCAGAAAGCATATTAAAAATGAAATGTTCAGAAAGATTGATATAACACACTTATATAAGTGCATTAAATAAGTAACTTTGCACCATGTCGAAAACTACAATTACAGCGGCACTACCTTATGCAAACGGACCTGTTCATATTGGGCATTTAGCCGGGGTTTATATCCCAGCTGATATTTTCGCCCGTTTTATGAGAAATAAGGGAGAAGAAGTTTTGTTTATTTGTGGAAGTGATGAACATGGAGTTCCTATCACTTTGAGGGCAAAAAAGGAGGGAGTAACACCGCAGGATGTAGTTGACCGCTACCATGGTATTATAAAAGACTCATTCCAAAAGCTTGGTATTAGTTTTGACATTTATTCAAGAACTAGCAGTAAAACTCACAAGGAAACAGCTCAAGATTTTTTTACCAAATTACACGAAAAAGGAGTTTTTAAGGAAATATCTTCAGAACAGTTCTTCGACCCAGAAACAAAGCAATTCTTAGCTGATAGATATATTACTGGTGACTGCCCTAAATGCAGCGCGCCAGGTGCATATGGTGACCAATGTGAAAAATGCGGAGCTACATTAAGTCCTATGGAATTAAAAAATCCAAAATCAGCTTTAAGCGGCTCTGTTCCTGAGTTAAGAGAAACTACAAATTGGTACCTTCCTTTAGATGAAATTCAAAAAGACTTTCTTGAAGAATATATAGAGTCTAAAAAAGGTGATTGGAGACCAACAGTATATGGACAATGTAAAAGTTGGCTAAATGACGGCTTGCGAGAAAGAGCTATGACTCGTGATTTAGATTGGGGAATTCCAGTACCTATTAAATCTGCCGAGGGAAAGGTATTGTATGTATGGTTTGAAGCACCCATTGGATATATTTCCGCTACTCGAGAATTAATTCCGGAATCTTGGCAAGAATGGTGGACTGGCGATTCAGAATTAATACATTTCATTGGAAAAGATAATATTGTTTTTCATTGTATCATTTTTCCGGCAATGCTGCATTTAAGAGGAGATGGATTTGTTACTCCATCAAAAGTACCAGCAAATGAGTTCTTAAATCTTGAAGGACAAAAAATTTCCACTTCAAGAAACTGGGCTGTTTGGTTAAACGAGTATTTAGAAGAATTACCAAATCGTCAGGATGAATTGCGTTATGTATTAACATCTATTGCTCCAGAGACCAAGGACAGTGAATTTACTTGGAAGGACTATCAAACACGTGTTAACAGTGAACTTGTTGGTATATTAGGCAACTTTGCAAATCGTGTCCTAGTTCTAATAAATAAATATTATGGTGGAAGCATCCCTACCTATGACAGGAAACAAGAAGTATCTAATTTATCTACAGAATATATTAAGCCTGTAACAAATAAACTAAGTAGTTATAAATTTAGAGATGCACAAACTGCTTTCATGGAACTTGCAAGGATGGGAAATAAATTCTTGGCAGATACTGAACCATGGAAACAAGTAAAAACCAATCCAAAAGAGACAGAAAATATACTTGGTTTTGCCTATGAAATCTTAAGTAATATTGCGATATGCTCAGAAATTTTCTTACCTGAAACATACACTAAATTAACCCAATCTCTAAATTTAGAGTTCACAAATTCTGACAAAAAATCATTTTGGTCTGATTCGAAATGGTACGTTCCAAAATCAGATAATTCTATTGCAGAAGTAGAATTACTTTTCAGTAAGATTGAGGATGAGACCGTGGAGTTTCAAATGGAAAAGCTTAAAAATAGCGTGGAGTCCACTACCACAAATCAAACACAAAAGGAAATGATAACTTACGAAGATTTTACGAAATTAGATCTAACAATAGCCGAAGTAAAGGACTGTAAAAAAGTTGAAAAAGCTGATCGTTTATTGCATTTAACCTTAGACGTTGCAGGAATTGAAAAAACAGTACTTTCTGGCATAGCTGAGCACTTTTCTCCCGAAGAAGTTGTAGGCAAACAAGTTTTGTATTTACAAAACCTCGCTCCCCGAAAAATTAGAGGTATTGAATCTCATGGAATGATTCTTATGGCAGAGGATAGCGACGGGAAGCTGCGTTTTATGCAACCTTCGGAAAAAGTAAATTCCGGAGCTAAGGTGAGTTAATCAATAATAAATTCCTGAATTTTCTCTTCGTAATATGAATTGAATTCTGGAACTGGTTTACGAAGCCTCTCTAATTCTTTTTTCTTCTTTTTCATTTCTTGAATCATTGATTTGGGTATTGCTACTTGACTTTCGCCTCCCTCACTGGATTCTCGTTTTTCTTCTTCCTCCTGTTTGCGTTGAGCTTTTTCATGCTCTAACAATCTAGTTAATATTTCTTGTTGACGCTCTACCGTTTTAGAATTTAATTCCTGGTTAACAATATCACGTTCTTGCTGTTCCATCAACTCTTCCATTTCACTAAGCTTTTTAGATGCGCCACTATTACCATTTTTTAGTGCTTCTTTTTTTAACTCGGCAATTTGACGCCTAAGTTGCTCTTGCAACAAAGCTATTTCTACATACTCCTTACTTAATTCTCTACCTCCTTTTCCGTCTTTCTCCTGAGATTGTTGATTACCCTGATTACCAGTATTACCTTCCTTAATTGGCTCCCCAGTCTTTCCTTCCCCTTGTTGTTTACCTTCAGCTTTTTTCTTTCCTTGTTGACCTTTCTGTTGTTCCTGCAGTTGCTGCAACCTCTCACCTAAAGATTTTTGTGACTCTGACAACTTACTTCCTTGTCCTTTTTTCCCTTTCCCCTTCTTACCCTGTGAATTCGGATTTGAACAAGATTTTGAACTTTGGGATTGTTGTTTACTCTGCTGGGACATTTTCTGCTGCACATTTTTCAAACTCTCCATAAGCATAACTGCTAGATTATTGAAGCCGGTCATTACATATTGCTCCTCCATGGCAGATCTTCTAACATCCCGAATTTTCAAACTAGAAATAGCATCTTCCATACGATTATTTATTTCGTCCATTTCTCTTGTAACTAAATCGGAAACCATGGGTTGTCTTCTAGCAAGCGCTCTTAGACTATCTTCAATTCCAAGACTCAAGTCTCGTAAATTAATTTGTTGTTTATTCAGTTCTAATACTTTAGGATTATCAGCTTTTAAAGTTTTTAGTTCTGTAAAAACTTTCTCTTGCCGGTGCGAAACCTCAATTAGGTTTTCCAATAAAGAGCGCAGTGACTCCATATCTTCAGAATTACGCTGTTCTTTAGCTTTGGATAAGGACTCTTCCATCTGTTCCTTGGCTTTTTCCATTTCAGAAGCGGCATTCTTTTGATTCTCTGAAGATTGTTTATTCTTTTTCTTTTGTAAGTTATTTTCCGCCTCTTCTGATTCTTTTTGAGCTTCTTTTATCTCAGATTCTCCCATTTTCAGATCCATGGGATCCTTGAGATCATTATTCAATTCCTTCAACTTCTCTGCCTGATCTTTTATATTTTCTAATTCTTTATTTTGGGATTTTAATTCTTCGTTGATTTTCTCGCTTTCTTCGTTTGATGCCTCTTTTGTTTTTTCTGATAATTCCTTTTCTTTTTCAATCCAGTCATTCATTCTTTCAGATTGCTCTTTGATGCCTTCCTCCAATTGCAGCTCCTTCAATTGCTCTTTTAAAGCATCTATTTCTTCCTCTTGTGATTTAAAAGCTCTGTTCATTTGATTCATCTTTCGCTGAACATCCTCTTTTGGAGCATTCTTTTTTAATAACTCATTCAATTCCTTCATGAGTTTTTCTAGTTCTGGATCTTTGAGCCGCTCCATTCTTTTATTAAGATTTTCCTTGCGCTTGACTAACTCCGGGTCTTTTGAGTCCCTTTTTTTATCATTTAACTCTTGTTGCTTTTTTATAGACTTTTCTAGTTGTTCAATTTGTTGTTTTTGTTGCTTCATCCATTCATTGATTTTTGACTTACTCTCAAAACTCATTTGTTTGGATTGGCTCAACTTACGATCTATCTCTTCGCTTTGCTTTCTTAGTTTCTCCGATTGGCTTTGAAATTGTGAAAACTGTTTTTGCATTTGGCTAAGTTGATTTTGTTTTTCAATCGCCTTTTCTGATTCAGTTTTTATTCTGATATTTATTTCGTTTGAATAGGTAACCTTGGATCCTACAATAGCATCATTATCCCAAACTCCAATACGCAGTCTGTAGTCTTCGCCTATTTTAAGCCCTATTTTTTGTAGATTGAGTGAATTAAAAATTTCACTCTCGTTCCCACTGAATTTTTTAAAATCAGATGAATTAGTGAAACTTGCAGAATCTACTGTGGTCCACTCAATGGTTGCTTTCGTTAATCCGTAATCATCAGTAGCAAAACCTACCACATGTAACATTAGCTCATTAAAACTATCTAACTCCAATTCGGCTTCTAATTTTGGCGAAGCATCTGCAACTGGATTTAAAATCGCATTATACCTGGTTTCAAGACCTCTGTCTCCAATCAAAATTGCCGACACTGTATCATCAGTTTTTATATTTAAACTCCATTCCCATGCATCATTGTCATTATTAATATTACCAGATGAATGATTAGATTTCCACGAACCGGTAATTGCATTTTGAGCAGAAAATGTCCAAGTCAGCGTAGTACCAGCAGGAACGGATATAGTCTGAAATGGATTTAATAATTCTCTTTTCTTATTAGTATAATTGGGATAAATTGCCTGTAACTGAAGATCATCCCAACTTGGTTTATTAAGTACCGTTAAATGATAATTATCACTAAAAAACTCTCCAGATTGAAATTGTATTTGAGTAGATTTCTTAATATTTTCTAATTCAGTGTAAAAGGCACCAACAGCCCTTTCTTGAAGTGGAATTTCTCTACCATCGATTAGTACATTTACACTTTTTGGAATTACATTTCCCCGTATCTCGACCTTTAACTCAAAAGTTTCCCCTTCAACTACTACTAATTTATCCTGCTCAACAATGAAACTAAATGGTGCAGTCTTCGGAAAAATCTTTGAATAGTTAATTAATCTACCACTGGCAGACACTAATTTTTGCGCATCAAAAAACCCCCAAATACTTAGTAAACCAAGAAACAAAGAAAACCTTATCAATTGATTTTTAAATGCTCTTTTGTTTAATGCACCTAAAAACTGAAACTTCCTAAGTGATTTTGTTTTTTGCTTGATGCTATTTAAAATCAGAGCATTATCAGAAGATGAAAGCTTATATTCAAGTTCCAATAAGTTTTGTAATTTATCGCTTATTTCAGAATAGTGATTCCCAATTATTTTTGAAGCCTCAAAATAGGTCATCCTCGCAATAATTTTATATGACTTCAGTAACGGTATAAGAAATTGTCGTACCAGTATTGCTAATGAAATAAAGAGCCAAGTAAAAAAGAAAAATCCTCTCCAAAAAGCGCTTAACCATCCATAATACTCAACATAATTAAAAGTGTATGCAACGGCAATTATCTCAATTAAACCTAGAAAAAGACCTCGCAATGCTTTATGAAAATAAAAAGTTTGGATAAATTTATCCAATTCATGTTTTATTTCGTTTACATCACTCATCTATTACCAAAAATAATTAATTGATTGCATTTGACCTTTGAATTCGTCGAATTATTTAGGGATTCAATAAACGATCTAACATTATGGCCGTAGCAATTCCTGCATTCAATGACTCAGCTTTTCCCAATCGAGGAATCGTAACTTTTTGTTGAATTAAATTCATATTTTCAGATCTAATTCCATGAGATTCAGAACCGATTACAAGAAGATTATTTTGCGTTTTATCAATCTCAAAATCATATAAGCTCTCACCATCTAATAAGGTTCCAATTACCAAATCAACATCCGACACAATATTTTCAAAATCTACAAGAATTGGCTTAACCCTAAGGAAGGAACCCATTGAAGCAGAAATACATTTTGAATTATAGAAATC
>Ga0181576_10001049_pt1 | contig 21004 bp, 14 predicted proteins | sample 101ome_22_FD_132464 | JGI IMG/M metagenome (GOLD analysis project Ga0181576, IMG submission 132464) | Coastal salt marsh microbial communities from the Groves Creek Marsh, Skidaway Island, Georgia - 101412BT metaG (megahit assembly) | ecosystem: Environmental > Aquatic > Marine > Intertidal... | reverse complement strand
CCGCCCCCCCCCCCCCCCCCCATGCGCCTAGGTGTCGGCCCCGAAAGGCTCCGCGGCCGCGCTGAGAGTCATGCGCGAGGAGGCCGCCGGCGACGGGGCTCGTCCGTCGCACCCGCGCCAGGCCGGCGACGCTCCTCCGCTCGCCGCCGCCTCCTCCTCCGCGCCCGCCCCCCTCGGCGGTGCCGCCCTCGCCGCGTCGGGCCCCCGGTGGGATCTCCTGTGGGGCGCCGCGATGCCGCCCGACGACTACGCGCGAGCGGGACTGCTGCCGCGGCACCGCGTCAACCACCTGCCCGGGACGTGGGAGCTCGGCCGCAAGGACCGACTCTACCGCGCCCTCGCCCGGGCCCGGCGCCGGCCGACGGCGGCGGCGCGCGACGCCCCGATTCCGCCCGTCCTTGCCCGGACGGCGTCGGCCGACGGCGGCCTCGCTCGGCGCGCGGCCGCCCCCCCCGGGGCTCGCCCTCCCGCCGCGCCGCGGCGCCCCCCCCCGTCCCTGGGCGCCGCCGGCCCCGGCGGCGCCGACCGCGCCCCCCTCCCGCCGGCGGCTCCTCCGCCTCCGTCCGGTTCGGCCCCCGCGCCGCCCGCGCCCGGTCCGGCGTCGCGCCCGCGCGGCTGGAGTCCCTTCGATCTCTGCCCCTCGTGCTTTCACCTCCCGGAGGAGGCGGCCGCCCTGCGCGCCGCGGTCGCCCGCCGTCCCGGCGCCCTGTGGATCCGCAAGCCCCCGGGGTCCTCCCGGGGCCGCGGCGTCCGTCTGGTCCAGAACGTCGCGTCGGCCGCGGCCCTCCGCCGGGCCGTCCTGGTCCAGGAGTACGTGTCGGACCCGATGACCCTGTACGGAAGAAAGTTCGACCTGCGCATCTACGTGGCCGTGACGGGCCTCGCCCCGCTCCGCGCGTACGTCTTTGACGAGGGCCTCGTTCGCCTCGCGGCCAAGCCGTTCACGCTCGCCAAGAGCAAGCGAAGCGACCGTGCCGTCCACGTGACCAACGTGGCCGTGCAGACGCGGCTGGCCGCCCAGCGCGAGGCCGAGGCCGCGGCGGCGGCGGAGGCGGAGGCCGAGCGGGCGGCCGACGGGGACGACGAGAGCCGTTCCGACGCGGGCTCGGATGCCGAGGGGAGCGCCGAATCCGACGGCGGGTCCGACGTTGGCAACGATGGAGTGGACGACGGGCGCACGGGCGACGGCGCAGATCCGCCCCTCGTGGGCGCCGGCGTGGCCCCGCCCCCCCCGCCCCTCGGCGGGCGCGACGGGCTGAAGTGGACGCTTGCCCAGCTCCGTGCCCACCTCGCGACCCTGGACGACGCGCCCAGCTGGGAGACCATCTGGGCCCGCATCTGCGACACCGTCGCGTGCGCCCTGCTGGCCGTCGAGCCCCGCCTCGTCTCCATCGGACGGGGCGCTCTGCCCTCCGGCGGCGGCGGGCAGGCGGGCCGCGGTCGCCCCGCCTCGGCCGCGGGGCGCCCGAGCTCGGCCGCCGCCGGCCCGGGGCGCGAGGCGCCCACCCTCGACGACACGTGCTTTGAGCTGTTTGGGTTCGACGTCATGTTCGACAGCTCTCATCGGCCCTGGCTCCTCGAGGTCAACACGGGCCCGTCGCTGGCGGCGAGCCATCCGGCCGACGTCCAGGTCAAGTTTCCCCTGCTTGCCGACCTCCTTCACCTCGTCGGTGTCCCCGCGGGTCGCGGAGCCTCGCGGGTGGGCGACGCCGGACCGGGCGGCGTCGGCCGGACGTCCGACAGAGAGGCGGCGGCGCCCCGCCTCTCGCTGAGCGCGTGCGCCGATCCCGGCACCGCCCTGGGAGACGTCCCGCTGCGGTCCCTCCCGGCCCCCATCCGCCGGGTGGCGGCCGAGCTGGCGCGGTCGCGCGCGACGAGCTTTCGTCGGGTGCTGCCCCCCGATCCGAGTCACGGCATCGCCGACGGGTCGCTGGCACCGGCGACGGGCGTCAACGAATCTCTGCGGCCGGGCACTCCGCCCGGCGAGGCGCCGGCCGCCCGGAGACCGCCCCGCGGTGCCCAGCCCGTCTCGACCGACGGTCGCCTCAGGCCGCTCGTGGGCGGAGAGTCGTCCAACGAGCTTCGAGAACGGTACCTTCGGCTTCTGGAGGTGCCTCGGCGCGACTTCTCCGCGGTTTGTCGCTGGGACGAGGCGCGCGAGCGCGCTGAGCGCGCGGCGGACCGGGCGGGGGGGAGAGCGTCTGCCGCGACGCCCGGAGGAGCGACGTCGAGGGGAAGGTCCGGCGGACAGGGACATGCAGAGCCCAGCGGCGACGTGCGCCGGCCGTCCGAGCTGCCGTCAGCCCCGTCGCCCCGTCCCAGCTCGGCGACGCTCGAGCGCGACGCCTGTCGCACCCCCGCCACGTGGGCTCCTGCACAGGCGCGCCCTGCCCCGGCCCCCTCCGCGAGCGCCGCTCCGGCATCGCTCGCGGAGCGGGCCATCGCGACAGCGGCAGTCTACGGCGCAGCGCGCCGAGGCAACCCTGCGCGCGCGCTGCCACCTGTGAAGATTCCGGCCCCGCCTACGCCGGCCCCTCTTGACTGCGAGGTCCCTCACGTCGACCGGACGCCCTGGGTGGTGGGCCGCGGCCTCTCTGCCCGGACAACCTCTTCCTCCGTTCGATCCACCACTTGAATGGCCGGTTCCGTCAGTCCTCCTCTGCCCTCTGGCCTTCGCCCTCACTGCGGCGCCACCAGTCAGGTCCGGGTCTCGCACGGCCCCTCCTTGCCCGCCCCCCAAGGGCCCGACATTTCCCGTCCAACGCCCAAAAAATCCTCCCGACCCGCACCCAGGGCGCCGCCACGCCACCAGCCATGGCGCCCCCCAAGGACGGAGACCTCCGATCCTTCTTTGGCCGCTCAAGCGCAGCCCCATCGTCGGGAGCGACCGCCCAGCGCGCCTCGGCCACGCCTCCGACGGCGGCCGCCAATCGGAAGCGCGGACGCGACGATGAGACTATGAATTCCGACTCCCATACCGTAGGGGCGCCGGCGTCCCGTCCGCGCGTCGATAATGAGGGGGCAACGTCAAGCGCCGCGGGGGCGTCGGCTTCTCGGCCGCCCATCGCCTCTCGCGCTCCCCCCAAGGCTCCCACGCCCCCCTCGACGGGAAAGAAGAAGCGATCCGCTCCCTCAACTCTTTGGGAGGACGAGGAAAACGGTCCAGCCGCCGTCGCGGCCCGTGAGGCAGCGGCAGCAGCGCTGGGCCCGCGCGACCTCGGCCCTGATGTCCCGCACACCGTCCTCCCCGAGGCCCCTGGCGGGTACGTGCCCCATGACACCACCCCGTCAAATCCCGGATCCAAAGTTGTTCCAGAAGGTCACCCCGACGCGCTCAAGGGCATCACCTTCGTATTGACTGGCACGCTCGAGAGCCTCAGCCGGGAAGCCGCGACGGACCTCATCCGCTCCCACGGGGGACGCATTGTCGGGTCAGTCTCGACCAAGACCACCTACGTGGTAGTCGGCAAGGACTGTGGTCGCTCCAAGTTTGTCAAGATCGCCGAGCTGGGGACCCCGCTACTGAGCGAGGACGGGCTCATTGCGCTCGTGGCGGCAACGACCCCGCTTCGTCCCCGCCCGACTGAGCGACTGGGCGGCGCGACCGGGGCCGCACGGGCCCGCGACATCATGGCCACGGCGATGGGGGACTCTCCTGCTCGCGGCTCGGCTGCCACTCGGTTGGCGCCGGCTGCTACGGCCGGCCGCGGGCCGGTCGAGCTATGGGTGACCAAGCATGCGCCTCGGTCGACAAGGGACCTGTGCGGAAACCCCTCTGCCATCGCGTCCTTGGTGGCCTTCCTTACCCAATGGGAGGACGTTCATCTCCGTGGCAAGGCCTTCCAGCCTCCGAGCGCCGGAGGGCGCGGGGCACAGGTCAAGGAGTGGAACACCCGCCGGGCTGTGCTGCTATCGGGCCCCCCTGGCATCGGCAAGACCTCGGCTGCCCACACTGTCGCGCGCCAGCTTGGCCTCCGCGTCGTCGAGGTTAACGCCTCGGACACGCGCGGAAAGTCAGATTCTGGTCTCAAGATTCGGCAGGGCGTTGGGGGAAAGCTTGCCAACGTCGTCCGGGACTTCACCACCAACCGCACACTCGGGGCGCTCTGGGGCGGCCGCCAGTCTGGAGCCGCAAGCACCGAGGCCTCGGGGGGCGCTGTCCTCATCATGGACGAGGTCGACGGCATGTCGGCCGGCGATCGCGGGGGAGTCGCCGACCTGATTCTTACCATTAAGAACTCGAGAGTCCCGATCGTGTGCATCTGCAACGACAAGTACTCGCAGAAACTTAAGTCTCTGCGGTCGCACGTTGTGGAGCTTGAGTTCCGGCGCCCGACGCTCGCACAGCTGAGACATCGCCTCGGCGAGATTTGCCAGTCCGAGGGACTGCGGGTCAACGAGCAGACCCTCGGGGCCCTGGTGGAGTCTACGCGTGGCGACGTTCGCGCGGTATTGGGCCAGCTTCAGATGCTGCGTCTGCGCGGGCCGGGGACGGTGTCCTGGCGGGATGTTGCCGGTGAAGGGGGGGCGGGGGTGGTGTCGGCCAAGGACGAGAATCTCACGCCCTTTTCCGCGGCGGATGCGCTGCTGGCGCACTCGGCCGCTCCTCTACCGCGACTGGCCGCCCGGATCGATCTCGTCTTCCAGGACCTCGATTTGGTCCCCTTACTGATCCAGGCGGGCGGGGTGTCCGACGGCAGGGACAGATGACTGGGGTCAGGGCTCGGCGGCTCAGCCTCCCCGTTCTCTCCACTCCCGTTCACCCCGACCGCCCCCCACCCATTCCCTCCAGGAGAACTACGTCAACCATCGCCCCGCCGTGGCAGCCTCGGCTCTGCAGCGCCTCCTCATCCTCGCTAAGGCGGCTGAGGCCATCTCGGCCTCAGACCTGGTAACGACGCGCCTCCGGGCCAATCAGCAGTGGTCTCTGGCGCCCCTCGCCGCTCTCCTCGGTGCCGCGTATCCAGCTACCTACATGCGAGGCCCACGAGAGGCGCTGAACATGCACGATCCTCCCTTTGGCCGTTTCACGGCCTACCTTGGGTCGATGTCGAGCCAGGGGCGGACCAAGCGGCTCATTGGCGAGCTGCACTCTCGGCTGAGCGCGTCGTCTGCGGGCTTCAGAGCGGATCGCGAATCTCTGGCCCTCGAGTACCTTCCAGCGCTGCGCGCATCACTGACGCTGCCGCTGCTCCGGGCCTCCAGGGCGACGGATGTCAGGGGGGGCGACGGCGACGCACTGTCGTCCGCCGAGGCCGTGGCCCATGTTGCAGCCGACATGCTTGCCCTGAACCTCCAGCGCGAGGATCTCGACACCATCGCGGAGATCGGTGGCTTCAAGACAGTAGACGGCAAGGACACGTGGAACGCCGACATCTTTAAGGGGGTACCAGCGAAGGACAAGGCGGCCTTGACGCGGCACCTCACGGCTGGGGCGGCCTCGAGCAAGGCGCGGACGGCGATTCAAGCGGCCGAGGCGAAGCCCTCGTCCAGGCGGGGCAAAGGCGCGGCAGCGAAGGTGGCAAACGCGGCAACGGCGTCGAAGAGGAAGAAACCCATCAAGGACGAGGTTGAGCCGCTGGTCCACGATGGAGATCTGGCCGAGGCGGCCGCACTCGGCGCTGACGGCGCGTCCTCGGAGGATTTGGACGATGAGGTTGACCTCAACCTTCTCGCCCGACACGGCATCACGGTCGAAGCCAAGGCTAAAGCGGCGCCCCGGGCGAAGGCGAAGAAAGGGTAGGGGGGGTTAAGGCTGGGGTCGCCGTGTTGTATCTTCGTACCTACCCGCTCTCGTTCCACGTTGTCTCGGCCCAAACGTCCACTCCCTTCGACGCACACCAAGCGAGCGCCAGCCGCTCATGTTCGTCCGGGCGCAGGGCCAACGGACAGATGTCATGGCAGCCATCCGTCCAGGCCGGCCCGTCCAGCGGGTCGACACCCACATGCGGGCAGCCGCACAGAGGGGGCGCCGAGAGCCCGCGCGTGGCAAGGGCCTGACGGATCCGAGGCAAGGCAGGCCCAAGGACGCCGCTGCCACGTGCGGAGGCCATTCGGGGTCCACCTCCGCTTGACTGAAGGCCCGCAAGGGTGCCCTCCGCGTAGGCGCGCTGCGCTGCAGCGCGGCGGGCCTCACGTTGGCTTCGCGTGCTTCGCAGCGAGCCTGCAACCGAGGCTGTGCCTCCGGCCTCGCGCTCGTCCGGAAATGCAAGAAGACCCCGGGGGAGCCCCACAGTAAGGTCTCCCGGCTCGAGACCGAGGGCTGCCTCCCGTCCGGCGACCCGAGTCTCGGCCCACCGCTCGATCTCGCCGAGAAGTGCGAGGACAGAGGGCACTGGCTCGGGCGGCGGTGCCTCGGGGTCTTCGTCAAGGACCGCTGGCGGGGCCGTGCCCGCTAGACGGGCCCCGGCGGCCGCGAGGGCGCCACCCCGCTCGGCGTCGACATGAGCTAGAGCGGCGAGGAGGCCGCGGCGGGCCTCGCCGATGCCGCCATCAGCCGTGGGGCCCGGCGGCGCAAGGCCGTCGGCGTCGTCGTCGGTCGCCGTCGACTCGTCCGAGTCGGTACTGATGTCGCCCCCACCTCCACGTCCGTCGAGGCCCAGAGCCCGACGCGCCTCCTCGGCGGCCCGCGCCCGTGAGGCAAGCGTGCGCTCCCTTCTCTCATCCTCCCAAGCTTTGCGCTTGGCGCGGAGCTCATCCGCCCGCGCTCTGGCGGCCGCCACCGGGTTGAGGAGGTTCTTCTTGTTTCGGCCGCCACGGATGAGCGCTGCGATGCGACGCGAGAGCTCCTCCTGCCGCTGCTTCCGCTCTACGCGCTCTCTCTCTTCCAGGTCCGTCTGGAGGCGGGCCATGGTGCGCGCGTCTAGCGTCGACTCCTGAGCGCGGCTGACCACAACGTTGATCGTGTCAAGCGACGTGTTGACCTCCATGTTGATGAAGGCTCCCGACTGCCCGTTGAACACCTTCTCCACATAAGGAATTCCAAGATCGACCCTGCGCGGGGCGGGTGGGAGGGTCCGGGCCGGTCGGGTGCGCGCGACCTGGTTTGGTTTTGCATAACATGCTCCTGCGGCTCTCGGGCGCCTCTGGTGCGGCCTCAGCGTTGAGCCTCCCCCGGATTATTCCGCCGACTCGCCCGGTACTCTCGGCCTGGCGCCCCATCAAGCGCATGCGCGTGACATAAGTATCGCCCACGCGAACCGCGGAGGGGCCAGACATTGGCGTGGCGCTCGGTCAAAAACAGAGGCCGGCCGTTCCCGCGCTTGAGGCGCTGGTGCCCGTGCAATGAGGTGTGGGTCGCCGGACCGACGGGTCGGCACGCGACGACGGCGGCGGTGGGGCGGCGGGAGCCAGTGGGACGCGGAAGACACCCACTCGACGTCCAGCCGGACTTGCCATAGGGTTCGACCGCGTCGGTCTACTGTCTGGCCCGGATAGACGCGACCGCACTTTCCGTGGTCAACTTTACCCTTTATACTCGGCCTCGCCCCTCCGTGCTCGACGACCGGCCTCCACATTCGAAAATGGCGGCCGGGACTAAGCGGGGTCGCCCATCATACGGCCTCGCCGTGCTTCTCCTCTACGGAGGGTGGTGGTCGACGGTCTACTTCCTCCTCGGTCTGATGCTCCTGCTGTGGAAGGGCGAGGGAGGGGCCGTCGCTTCTCGCCATGGGGTTCCAGGCGCCGCTCACTTCACACGCTGCTGCCACGCCGACCCCTCGTCGTTACCTTGCCGCAGGGGTAGCTCTTCCGTACACCTCCACGGCCTATGGCCTCGAGTTCGCCGCGTTTGCCGGATGGTCCCTTCTCGAGCCGTCACGCCTCGCTCTCGCGCGGCGAGGCAACCGCGCGGGCGCGCCCGGCGCCCTCCTGGTGAGTGCCGCCCTTGGGGTGGTATCTCTCCTCTACCTCGTCTTCCAGCTCGCGATTCAGTCGTATGTGCTGCGGATGGACTTAATAGCCTCGGGTGCGGGCGTCGTCTTCACGCTGCCGCAGGTAGTGCTCGCTGCCCTTGTCGCCACCGGTGTGGCCTGAGCACCGGGGCGAGTGTGACGTGAATTCTTCGTGAATCGATACAGGATGCGTCTTAATACGCCCGCCCCTACCCAGCCCTTAAACGTCGAGCCACTGCACGACGAGGAGGTCCCTGCCCGCGCCCGTTCCGCCGATATCGCCGAGCGCGACGCCCTCACCTTCTCGCAACCAGCCTTCTTTCTCCCCCCGTGCCACGCGTGGGCGCAGCGCAAAGGGTCGCACAACAGCTTCGGGGTTGGCCACCCGAACGGCCATCCAGAGGGCGCTTGCAGGGTCGGTGGGACGGAAACGACGGACGAGACGCTTGCCGCCCGGGAGCATGACACCCACCGCGATGGCGCCTGGTTCGTCCTGAGGAGGCTCCGGGGGCAGGGCTGCGCGGGCCACGGCCGCGTCCTCCGCGCCCGAGTGTGCCGGTGCGGGGACCACGGGGCGGGTGGAGGGTCGCACACCCGCATCCGCACCCGCATCCGCATTCGCACCCGCATCCGCACCGGCACCGGCACTGGCACCCGCGCCCGCAGAGCCTCTGGGAAGGGCTAAGTCCTCTTGGGACGCTGCAAGCGCGCGTGCTAGCATGGCATCCTCGTCAACGTCCGCATCGCTCGTGCCCACACCCGCGCCCGCGCTCGCCGTGGGACCGGAGCGTCCGCCTTCGGGCTGCGACAGTGCGAGAGCTCGCGCCACTTGCTCCTCCTCGGTCATGGCTTCGGGCGGCACGACATGCCCGGCCCCGTCACGGACGTGGTCCCCGATCAGGGGCGCAGATCTCCGGTCCTCTGCCGGGGCCAGCGCGGCTGCGCCTTCGTCCGACGGCGTAGTCGTGAAGAAGTCGACCAGTCGCTCGATAAATCGGTCGGGGGAGTTCAGGCCCGTGACCAGCCGCATGCCCTGCCCCGTCGCAGGGTCGACGACGAGCACGCACGGGATGTCCCAGCGCGCCCGAAAGGCAGGCGCGTTCTGGTAGGTGCGCGTAACCTCGCGTCCGTCGACCGAGTCCACGTCGACCTGCGCCAGAACAAAGGCCGCCCGCACGACGTCCCGCACCTGGTCCACGCTCCAGAGGTCACGGTTGACGCACTGGGACGCGAAACAGCCGGACCGCTGGAGCGAAATGAGGAGCCAGCGCCCGTCCCTCTCGGCCTCGGCGCGAGCCGCCTCGAGGGTGTTTCCGGCTGCGACGAGCTGCGCGGGCGGGGCAAACAGCCTGCCTGCCCGCGAGGCCCGCGCCGCGTCGTCCCGCGGAGCAGCCGCCCCCGCCCGGGCAGCATGCATCGCCGGGGCGCCGGGTCTGCCCGCTGGACGGTCGCCGTCGGTGCCATCGTCCGAGCTGGGGGGGGTGTAATGGTCCGGGCCGCCCGGGACGACACCCCCCGGAACGCCGAGGAAACCGCGGGCGGCGGGCATCAGGAAGCCCTGGTCTACAAGTCGCTCGCGAACTTCGGGCAGAGCGGCCCGCGGCTCCCCTCCTTCGAGGCCGACGCCTCCAGCGCCCCCGACGCCCCCGACGCCCTCTCCGCCCCCGTCGTCCTCGCCCTCAGCTGCCAGCTGCCTCGCGAGAGCGGCGTCGGCCTCCTCGTCCGGCCCGTTCCCGGCCGGACCGCCCCCGCCGGCCCCGCCCCCCAGGTGCAGGTCGACGGCCGCCTCCAGGTTCCAAGCGCAGGCCTGCGGATGCGAGACGATTTGGGAGAGAGGCGACGGAGCGTCGAATCGCAGCGCGCGGTTTCACGCAAAGGTTGACGCCGAGTCACCCGGCTCCCGCCGGGCGCGCGCAGGCTGGACCAGACCCCGACCCCGGGGTGGGGTCTGGCCCCGGAGAACGGGCCGCTGCCGCCGTGGCCATCGACTGAGGTGCGGGAGGGAGCGCTCTATCCGGAGCGGGATGTCGGCGACACCCAATAAGATGCTCCCTCTCGCCTCGAGGATGTGGGTTGCCGCCAGCCGGTCCGCGCTGGCGGTGATGGCCAGAAAAGAGTCAAGGACGGCAGTATGTGCCTCCTGGTCGACGGGCTGAGCGCCGCCGGACGAATACATTGCGCTGTGATCAACGCGTTGATTGCACAAGGGCGAGAGGGGGTGGTTCGGTTGTCACAGCCTCGCCACCGCGTATTCCAAACTCCGCTTGACTCGAGCGGCGCTCGCCTCTGCAACCCGGCCCATTTCGCCCCTCCAGTGCCGCGCCGCGGCCGCACGGTAACTTACGGGAGAGGAGAGAGCGTTTCACCGCAGTGGATAGCGACGCAACGTCGGCGAGCGAAAGAGGGGCATGTATGTCGTCCGGGGGACTAGTTGCCGCGAACGTCGCCTCGTGGGAGCCGATTTCGCGCTTTAGGCGCGGAAGGCGCGATGGTTCACGTAAATGTGACCGTGAGCGCGTGGCCACTAGCCCCAGCGAGACGCGCCCCCCTGCCTGCGCCCGGTCGCGGCCCGGAGCTCTCGGCCGCCCCCGACGGCGACGGGTCTTCTTGTCTCACCCATCGGTCATCGGAAGACTATTTCTTGTCAGAGATGGCGCCGAGGCTGGTCCCACGGCTTGAAGATTCCGGAAGGCCTGACGTCGCGCCGGCCCCGGCCTGAGCGCTGGATGCTCTGCGACGGCGCCCTGGGTCGCGGCGCTGCCGCAGGGCGAGGGGGGCCGGCGGCGGTCTCGACCTTTCCGGCTCGTCCCTCTACCACCCACCTACATTCTCAGCCCTGCAGCAATGCTGGAACCCAGCGGGGACCCAGCACGAACATTGACGCTTCCACGCCGCGTGTTCGCAAACCTCCTCCTCGCCCTCGTCGCCGTCCTCCTTGTCGCGCCGTGCGTCTCGAGGGGGCAGACCTGTGACGATTACGCGGAATGTCTAGAGACGGAGACAATAGAGCGAACCGTATTGTTCAACCTGGGAGTGCCAGTGTCCTCGGGAACGCCGCTGAATGTGGCGGAGCTACAGAGCGAGTACGTGTTGTCTCAAGTGAATGAAGTGAATGGCTGCACGGGCAAGTTCCCCGTGACTGAAGTGGAGCAGCTGCGGGTTGGGTGCGATCCCGGCAGCGATACGATCAGCGGTGCGAGGTGGGATGACGTCATCGATGTCAAAAAGTGCATGTCTCAATCGTGCGCTGTGAAAGGCGTTGCGGGCGGCTGCTCGGTAACCACGGATGGGCTGGGCTACTGCGGGTCCGGAAACCCCATTGTGGGTGTCGACAACGTGGAAATCCCGGGTTTGGCGAAAGGGACTTCGTACGCGCTGGGCAATCGCTGTCCGTTCTCATGGTGTCCGATCCCCGACTTTGATCGTCTGTTTGATCATTTGAACGGAGCGGACCTGGGAACAGAGCCGGTCCAGTCGGTCTACAAGGTTTCCTCCGTGAGTCTCTATTCCCTCGGAGATCCCCCTAAGCAGGAAATCGAGTCAGTCTGCGGCTGCTTCAATTTGCGCTACGTGGGCTGCGCTGCCAGTACTCTGTCTGACTTCGAAGAGAAGGCGGCCGGGGGGAAGTGGGACGCGAGCAACAGGCTGTTTCTCCCCGTCGGGGCACCGCTGCCGGATCTCGCTGACTGGGTCGTCACTCAAGCTACTTGCGAGTCGTGTGGGGCCAGCTCGTGTTGGGTTCCTGAATCCTGGGACTGGGACGACATGAACAACGTGAACGAGGCTCTCGGCAATTTCAACTCTTTCCGGAAGGCTGCGTGTGGGAGGTGGTGCCCTCAAGTTGGACTCGATCCCTCGTACCGGTGCAGGGATCCCTTCTCTACCTCGAGTCTGAGCAAGGCGCTGCCTAACTTCACCGGCAGATGGACGGACGATCTCGCCTACTACACCGACAACGAGTTCGACTGCTCCTGCGCCCTTCAGGACAATTACGCGTTCAACGGTTCTGCACAACAGTACCACAAGTGCGTCGAAACATGCGTGGAGGAGGGAGTTGCAGTCTCCAAGGTCAACTGCTACTCCCTCGACCTCGTGGCCACTGACGCCGTTGACGAGGCGGGCTATCTTCTTCCCCCAGTAAACTCGGAATTGTTTGGGCCTGACCGGTACCGGCTTCCCGGCTCGTACCCTGCCCCAGGTCAGTGCGTCTTCGAGGCGAACTCAAACAGCCCCTACTCGCCTTTTTCTGGGCAACTCGGCGCAGAAACCGGGCTCAAAGACGACCCCAGCTGCACGACGTGCGTATGCCACCAAGCCGTTGAGTTGGCGGAGCAGTGCGACGAACTTGGGCGCAGCGGGGCAGATGTGCAGACGTGCTACCCTATCCTTGCCAGGACATTCAGTCAGTTCGGAAACAGTTTAAGCAACTTCAGTTATAATGTCGCCCAAGCGGACTGGTGCATTAGCGACTCCGACTGCAAGCGGCAGGGTTGCGTTGGCGACGCGCTGACTGACGCGCAGCGCGAGCTTGCCGGGTGGTGCGCGTACAATAACACGTGCTACGGAGCTTCGGAAGCGTATAAGTGCCCCCAAGCCGAGTGTGTTGACAGCGCGGAGGGGGGGGAAATCTTGACATGGTGCACGACTCTGAGATGCAACGATGCAAGCCTGCTGAATGGTGACTTGTCGTCTTCCAACGTTGAGACTTGCGAGGTGTGGAACCGCGCCCTTCCTGGAAAGGGCGGTCTTTGCCTGTTGGAGAGCGAGTGCGAAGAGCGGACGTGCAACGAGAACGGCAAGTTCTTTTGCGTCCCGTCCAAGATCGAGGGCTGTTCCACGGAGTTTACTGAGCCCAAGTGTGTTGACAACGAGTCAGAGTGCAATGAAAGGGCATGCAATGCTGCACGCGAATGCGGGCAGGCTAACGCGACTTGGTGTCCCCTACTCGGCGACCATGGTGGATGTACGCTTGACCTCCTCTCGTGCGCGCAGAAGGTGTGCGCGTGCGACGTCAATGACACTGGCTGCTGGCCGGGTGAGGACAATGCCGCCTTGGTTACCATGGGGTTCACAACGACCGCTGAACTGGCTGCCGACGAGGCTGCCGCTGCATCTGCCGCTGCCGCCGCCCAGGAGTGGTCGTGTCTACGCGAGGCCTACGCCGGATGCGCCGAGGCTGCCGGTGATCCCCTCCTGGACGACAGAGCTTTCACAAGGTACGCCTCGAACAACACGACTTGGTGCAAGGCACTCGAATTTTACCCTGGGCTCTTTCCACCCGCGGACAACTTGGACCTCTGCACGCCCGACGGGACTCTCGAGTGCGAGTGCCGGTCGGGCGTCGTGCCATCTTCCCTCTATCGCTCTAGCGGACCGGATTTCAGAGGAGGGGGCGATGTGGCGAACCCTGGGGTGTGGTGCGGCGCGGATGTGGGCCCGAACGGCAGTGGCGCCGCTGCAACATGCCTCTCCGAGGACGAAGCGGATGACGTCGGTTGCCCGACTTGCTGCTGCATCTCTCCTGTCTGGCCTATTGCACTGAGTTCGGGAGCCTCGTGGCCCGAGCCTCGGCCGACTCCGTGGACCAAGACGTGCGGGGTCGACGGCCTTTCCAGTCCCTGCGCGTGTGACACGCTAAACGACCTTGGTGCCACTGACCTTGACGGCGCTCAGCTCGAGCCTTGCGGCAGCCAAATGGATCCCCCCACGATTTGCCCGCTCGTCAAGTGTTCTACCGATGCCGGATGTGCACTGCCGCCGCCTAGCGACTTTGAGTGCGAGTCGGAGTCTCCCCCCACTGGCGGAGAGTTGATCACCTGCTGTCGCATAGAATCTCGTTATGTCTCAACATCCGGGGGGACCGTGACTGCCACCAAGGAGTGCGAGGTCATCTTTTTGCCTCCCCCAGTGACAGTGGAGCTGGAAGACGACGACGTGGACGTCGAGGAAGTTCCAGAGCGGGACCAGATCTTTTTGGAAGACTTAATTTTCGGGGAATCTGAGAATGTCGACTACAACTATTATGAGAGTATTAACGCCGACGAGTTGGGCACCGGGCCGTTCAACTCTTGCGGCGACCCCACGACGAATCCTTGCATCGTTTACAATGCCGATGGGGAAGAAACTGGCGAGGAGTGTTGCAACAACCCCATTTGGCAGGGTGGAAAGGTGCCTTTGGCCCTTATCCAGCGATCAGGCATCGAACTTGACTTACCGGCTTCTGTTGAATACACATCTCGGATGTCGTTTAGCGTGTACCTCTCGACGGAGAATGCCGCAGGGGCACTCGTCGTCGCTGTTTCGAAAGCCGTAGAGGACCTCAATCCTGTCAATTTTGCCGTCTCTGTCTTCTTGGCAGCGGGTAGCGACGGCAAGTTCCCCACCAGTGCTGAACTCCTTCTGAAGATGGTATGGCGTTCCGAATCCGAGCTCCTTGAAGGTCAATTGCAGGCTGTTTTTGTGCTTAGGGAACTCATCGGCGCCCCTCCTCCTACTGGACGGGCACTTGCCGAAGGACACGTCAACGATGGCCTTGCGAAATTCAAAGACCTCGACGTGGATGACGATGGGGGCGGGCGCTGGCTGTCCCTTCGCTCTCTCGCCGCCGGCTCGGCGGCTGCACCCATTGTTGGCGACCTCGCTGACACAGACGATGACATGGGAGACGAATCTGACGGGGGCGCAGCCGGCAAACGCCGCAGCCTTGAGAGCCTTGCGCGCCGAGTCCGGCAGGCTGGGGGAGCGCGTCTTCTCGCTGACGGTGTTTCCGAACCTGCCAAAGCGGGAGGAGGCGACTGCGCAATCGCCCCGAGCCGCCTAGGGCGCGTGGCCAAGCCTCTCCCACCCAAGGTCATCGTGTGCGCAGCCCCTGAGCCAGGATTCGCTTTTCCCAAGGAAAATGCCGCTGGGCTTGTGGGATGCGGCGATGCTGCCCTCATTGGATCGGGAGATCCGCAAGCTCGTCCCCTCTACTTCCCAGCCCGAGGACTTCCTGGAGCTGGCGTCAGGATCGACAACCCATACAGCATGGCCTCTTGCTTCGAAGGCATCGGCGTCAACATGCTGACGCACGTCTTGTCGGACGTCATGGACCAGGCGAGCATTGAACGCAGGGCCCAAGCCTCGCCGCGTCTGCGCCGTGTTTCCCAAAATCCCGGCCCCTCTTTTATCCATGTCCCCCTCATATACCACCGCATCCCCAATTTCGCCAACAGGACTTTGAGGTACACTGGTTTCGTTCGATCAACGAGGCGCTCGAGGTGACGTCGCGCTCGGCCAGTGGGTCCAACTGCCTTAAGCCGCCCGTGCTGGAGTCTGCCAAGTGTCACATCACTCTCGGGGCCGGATGGACGGCGCAGCGGCAATCATGCGACGCGCAGTGCGGGCGGGATCTCTCTGACATCCCGTGGGACAAGACACGCTTCTCGTCTCTCACGGAGGCGACAGAGGCGTGCATGTCGGGGAAGCTGCTTGACGACACGCAGTGCACCACATGGCGTGATGCGTGCTGCGTTCGGTTTGGGGCTCAGTACGGCCATCAGCGGCTTGTCGTTGTGTCTGCAATTCCTCCCCTCCCGAGCACCGTCGAGCGCTTCCTCATCTCCATTTTCGCGCCAGCCGTGGTCGACACGATCGTGGTTGCTCTTGTCCTCCTTGGCGTGTTCGTGCACTTCGTGTGGTGGGTGGAGCGTGGGGCTCAGCCTGGTGTTTTTGGCGGATCATACACTCATGGCATCGGTCAGGCCTTTTGGTGGGGCGTTGTGACAATGACGTCAGTGGGCTACGGCGATCGCGTACCCGTGACGAGTGCCGGGCGTGTTTGCGGCATGAGCTGGATGTTTGTCTCTCTCTTACTTCTGACAAGTCTAACAGCGACCATGACGTCGATCACCACAGAGATCACCGTGCTCGACAGGTCTGAAGGGAGACCAAAAAGTGTAAGTGATCTTGTCGGTGTTGGTGACACTGTTGGGCGAAAGCGCGTCTGCACCACCAATGACACAGCATCCTGGGTGTTGTCGGAGGAGAGGATCGGCTATCGGTCCACAGACCCGGATTTCCCGTCGTCAATCGACACTGTTGTGGCGTCGAGCGCCCGGGACTGCCTCGACTTTGTGTCGCGTGGCGAGGCGTACGCTGCTGTACTGCCCCAGGCGACCGTGGCGCAGCTCTTTACGACTGGAAGATGGGGCGGAGCCGAGTCGCCGATGGCACGGGAGCTGTCACTCGGCCCACTGGAGGAGGAGGGCGACTGTCCCTCGCAGGGTATGGGCGGGTGCCGTCCTCTCGCCGCCGGACCTCCGGTGTTTATTTCCCCAGTCGCTGCCGCCTTCCCCATTTCTGGAGCCGAGGACATCGCGGATGGAGTGACAGAGGCCACGCTTCGTTGGTTTGATGGCGTCTCTCGGGCGATCGAGAGCGTTCGCGCTGCCAAGCGGACCAAGGAGTGGAGAGAACGAAGAGAGATTGACTCTGATATCTCGGGTGGTGCGGCCAATGGTCCTGCCCTGCCGAGTGAAGAGAGTGGAGCTACCGGTACTCGGGGCCTTTTCGTCTTCTCAGACGTGAATGAATTGTTCAACCAACCCCTCAAGTCTGTGGCGCAGGGCGGAGTTGTCGAGTCAACTGGCTTTTTCTTCTCCACCGATGTTGCTGATGACGCCGAGCGCCGCAGGCTCGTGCGCACCGCTGGGTTGGCCGGTCGTACGGCCGCGGCCCTTGCGGAGGCCAGTCGCAACGTGACGTGGGCGCTCGTCGGGCCCTGTATCGCGGCTTGGGGAGCTGTCCTTTTTTACATCCTGCTGTGGGCGCCATTGCGTGCCTGGTGGCAGACTCGCATGGACGCTCTCGCAGGCCTCGGGGCCCAGAACCGGAGGGAAGAACAGGCGACAGCTGCGGAGGCCGCCCGTCTCGGTCTGGCGGCAGCCTTTGCTGACGTCCTCAACGGTCAGACAAGGAGAGGTGCCATGGGGGCCGTAGCAAGCTGGCTCGCGTCTGGCGCCTCAGGTGGAAGCGCGTCTGTGACCACGGCTGGCTCCTTCACATTGGCTGCACGGCTCGCCGGCAAGGTCGCAGCGGCCACGTCATGGCTTACGGGCAGCCGGCCGGGGGCGTCAGCGACCACTGCCGCCCTCGCCGCGGCTGCCCGCGACACCCGCGCGGCTCTCGCTGGGGAGGACGCGCCGGAGACCAGTCGTGCTGCGTCTCGGGTTGTGCATCGGGATGGGAGCTGGTGGTGGAAGGAGGCGCTGCAGATGAACCCGTTGGCTGCGAAGAGGGAGGAGACGCTTGCTGACATGGAGCGCCGGGTGGACGCGATGGGCTGTTCCGTTCTAATCCTAACCGAACTTGCCAGGAAGAAGACGGAGGGAGGGGCTGGGAGCTGAGATGAGTGGTAGGAATGCGGGAAGAATTGAACTAACCCGCGGAGGGGTTGTTGCATGTAGGGGTGCGCGCCCGCCCCGCCCGTCAAAGATCGCCATCGCCCCGCCCCACCCAATACGTTCTTCCCTCAGGCGGCCGCGCAACCAGTCTCGCGTTCTCCATGAGCGCTTGTTTCAGAATAGGCACCGACCGCGCCAACGGCAGGAACTCCGCGCGCGCCTCCTCGCTTGAGAGACCCGCAGCACCCGCGTCCACTAGTCGGCGACGCACTGCGCGGACGAGCGCTGGCGGCAGCCCAGGCAGCAGCCCCGGTGGCGACCTCTGCGGCGGCCCAGGCAGCGATCCTAGCGGCGGAGCCAGCGGCGGCGGTGCCCCACCCCTTCCCCAAGCCCGCCCCTCCCTCCTGTCCCCCCCCCTGGACCGGGCTGCCCGCTCGAGCGCCGCCGCAGCCTCAGACACGGCTCGTGCCGCAAGACGCTCCCGCGCCGCCCCGGCGCGGTGCGCGGCCGCGACGGCCTCCGGAGGCAGCAAAGCACCCCACTCCTCCCCAGGGTCGCCATCGGCCCCCCCATTCACCACGCACGCCCCGTCCGTGAGTCCCGCCTCTCTCTCGTCCACCGCTGCATCGGCGGTACCCATGACGCCGTCATCTCCATGGCCTGTCTTCGCCTCCCCCACGTCGTCGCCGCGCCTCGCTCCTTGTGCGTCGTCCGGGCGGGCGGCACAGGCCCCGGCCTCTGGCACCCGACCGGCCGTCGCCGCATCCCAGTCGATCTCGAAGAGCGAGGCGAGATCGGACACCCCAAATAGGCCACCCCTGGCCCGTGGGTCCTCAAGAGCCCTCGCAGCCTGATAACGCTTGCGAACCTGCAATGCGGCAAAATGTGACTACGTCGGCGTCTAGTTAATTTCGTCGGCAGGGAGAACATTGCGGGCTCTCAGGAGCTGAACAAACGCCCAATTCCACCTCCCCCGATTCTCGCCTGCCGGCGGTACACCCACTCCTCAAGTGTTCCAGGGCAAACCAACCGTGCCACAAGAACGGGACGCGTTTGACCTGGGCGCCAGGCACGTGCAGCCGCCTGAAAATGGCGGTGGGAGCGCGGAGGGGACGAGGTAAAACGATGGGGCGCCTGGGCGAAAGTGGACCACCCGCCCTACTCGAGCGACTCGCCTGAAGATCATTCGCCGGGTTCCAGTCAGGGTCGACGATTAGCACCCGTGTGGCTCCGACGAGCGAGAGTCCCAGACCCCCAACACGCGTGGTGAGGAGAAGAATCCGCGGGCCGTCGTCGTCAAGGGCTCTTCGAGACGGAGCGGCCTCGTCGACGGCCCTCCGGCGGCGTGCCGAGCATGCGTTGAAGGCCGCAACGGTCCGCGCTCGGGCCGCGACGGGAGTGACGCCATCAAGACGGCCGATAAAGCCAGGAGGCAAATTGGAGGAAGTCGTTCCATCCTCATCGCCCACGCCGGCCTCAGCGACGACAGCGGCCCGATCAGCCGCGACGGCAGCGACGATGGCAGAGCCCACGACGTCTAGCGTCCCGCGGTGCCCAGCAAAAACAAGGGTCGAGTGGCCTTCTCTCGTCCATCGCGTGACAAGCGAGGCCGCAGCACGGCACTTCCCTGCGTCATCAGGGAGGCAAGGGATCGTGTGAGCAGAAGGGCACATGGCAGAGAGACGGAGGGCGTGGGGATCGCTGAGTGTTCAAGCTGGGAGGACCTGTCGGTCGGTTCTGGCTCGTCCGCCACTTGCCGGATCGAATTGGTGCTCCAAATCCTCCAGGGTAGCGTGTCGTGTCGAGCGCCTGCGGTGGCAACGCGTCTCCAGGTTGTCCACCCCCGATCTCACGTCTGGAACCAACCCCAGACAAGCCAGGCGCGTCATGGATCAAAGGCAAGCCGCCGCCAGCGGAGGCGACAGAATCTTCTGTGCGACCGACCAGCGAAGCCTCCCCCTGCCCCAGCTCACTTGCCCAGCCATAGTCAGATGGCGGAGCGACCAGGTCTGGGTGGTTCAGGCATGCACGGAGTGCGGAGAGCGCGGCGAGAATGCCGTGGCGGTCCTGCAACGTGCCAGAACGGTGAGCTGTGGCCCCGCCCCCAGCCCTGGCAATGCCACGTGCCCCGCTAACTCGCACCAGTGCTCGCTGGACGGGTTCACTTTCAATGACCGCGCGATACAAGGCCGCCTGGGCGGGGGCAAGGCGGACGAAGACGACGCGTTCCTCCCGCGGCGGCAGACCGAGTCTCACATCGATGGCCGTTCGTCTCAGCAGGTGCGGACGGCAAAGACCCTGAAGAAGGCGGGCAGCGGCAAGGGCGCGTGCCGAGTCCAGGGCAGTCGCCCCCTTCTTGCCGCCCCGTGCGATGGGGACGCCAAAGTGCTCAGCAAAGAGAGACCGTGGCCCAAGGCGACCAGGACAAGCGACATCCATCAGAGCCCATAAATCGTCCAGCTGGTTCTGGACAGGAGATCCTGTAAGGAGCAGACGGCGTTTCGTCCTCACGGAGCGCGCAGCAGCTGCAATGCCGGTGTCGGGGTTCTTGAGGGTGTGAGCCTGCGGAGAGTGAAATGCGCTTGTGGTGATCGTGTGAGTGGAGCAGGGCACTCAGTTCCTCCAATGTGCAGGATAACTAGCGGCAGCCTCGCCCCCTTTGATGGAGCGCACGGGTACTGGAATTAAAGACATGATTAGAGGATTGTTTGATTAACAAGATACCTGCCTCGTCGAAGACAACCCATCCCCACTCGACATCGAGAAGGCCAAGGGAGGGAGCCCCACTGCGCCGCGTCTGATGCTCATCTCTCAAGAGGGCATATGAGCAGAGGACAAGCCCGCTCCCCATGGGATCCGACAGGCAGCGCTGCATGATGTCTCTCCTTCCAGCAACACGGCGCTGTCTAATTTCGGCAGATGACAGCTCGCGAGGACCACCACGGCGACCCTCTTGCGCCCCCACTGCCACAGCCTTGGGTTGGGGCAGACCCGCCGCAGCCTGCGCAGCCCCGTCCTGTCGACCACCAGGGCCAGCAGCCCGTGCTGCGTCAAAGGATGGATGCAAGACAACTACTCGCAGAAGAGGCGACCACCGTCGAGCCTCAACGGCCCAGTGGCGAAGTAGCGTGGCTGGACATACAACCAGGGAGGGGCGGTACAGCCCATGCCCGCTGTGATGAAGTGAGCCCAACAGGGCAAGGGCGGACAGGGTTTTCCCGAGACCCATGTCGTCTGCGAGGATCCCCCCAGTCCCGTCAGGGGATGCAGGGCCAGCAGGGCTTGCAACGCTCGGACTGGGGATAGGATGTTGCGGGCCTGGGGCGTCTGGGGGAGCTGGACGGCCCCTGTGGAGAGACCACCCCCAGGATACTGCAGCACGCTGCCAGGGACGAAGGGCACACCAGAGGGCACCAGGCACATTGAGATGAGGCCACGCATCGTTCCTGCTGCCGTCGGCCAGGATATGGTCTCCGGCGTTTTCGACCCCCATCGTTTCACCTTCGTCAACATCTGGAGGAGGGGCCGCCTCAGTGCCCTCAGCTGCTGGAAAAGCCCAGCCCTGTCCAGGATGACGCAGCCGACGAAAAAGCTCAGCACGACAGCGCGTCGCATACGCCTCCTCGCAGCCATCATCGACCTCAGCATCGACGCCTGCATATTCAGACCCATCCAACTCATCAGGGTTGGCATCCAGATCAGGGCCATGGCAGACACGAGCGTGAATCT
>Ga0181576_10001039_pt1 | contig 21098 bp, 11 predicted proteins | sample 101ome_22_FD_132464 | JGI IMG/M metagenome (GOLD analysis project Ga0181576, IMG submission 132464) | Coastal salt marsh microbial communities from the Groves Creek Marsh, Skidaway Island, Georgia - 101412BT metaG (megahit assembly) | ecosystem: Environmental > Aquatic > Marine > Intertidal... | reverse complement strand
CCGCCATCGCCGCCGAGGCGGGCGCCGGTCGAGCAGGCGCCGCCGCCGCGACGGCGCGTTCGGTTCTTCGCGCATTGCTCGAAGGCATCCGTCGCGTCACCGCTGACGATAAGACGTCGGCCAACGAAGCCATGTCTGCCGCGCTCGCGACGGCGAACGGTCTTCGCAAGGATGTCGAATCCGGCACGAAGATGTTACGCTTGGGATTGCAGCGCCGCGCCGGCGCGTGGGCCGAGGTGACGTTTGAGGATTTGATCGAGTGTCTCACGTGCGAGGGCGGCGAACACATCCTATCGCGTCTCTCGCCGGACGTCAGTGCGAAGCAAATCGTCGATGCGTTACACTTGACATCGCAGGCGTTATTGCTCACACTTCGAGCGACGCTCGCCGCGAGAGCCGCCGCCATGGTGGCGGACGCGCTCATCGCGTTGACGAATTGCGCCAAAGCCGCCGCCGTCGACGGCATCGACTCGGTCGATCGAGACCTGCGTCTTCGAGCGTTGGCCATCGCGCAGTTGATTTCGGTCGAGAGACACTACTTCAACGCTGACACCGCGAATCCGTTTAGTAAGGCGAAGTCGTTGGTCTTTGATCCTCGATTGTTGGTGTACGAGTACAGTCAGAGCATCGTCTTGCGCAAGCGTCAAGTCGAGTTGACTCGTGATTTCATCGCCACCGCCGAGAACGGTGGCGGCCAGTGCGCGCAGATGCTCATGGGTGAAGGGAAGACAACTGTGGTCTGTCCGTTGCTCGGGTTTATCCTCGCAAAGAGCAGTTCGTTGGTCGTGCAGGTGGTGCCGCACGCGCTCTTGGAATTTTCTCGAAGCACGCAGCGCAAGGCGTACTCGGGCGTCATACGACGGTCGGTCGTCACGCTCGACTTCAACCGATACACTTCTCTCGCCGATGGTGCCATTTTAGGCGCACTTCGCAAGGCGAAGGAAAACAGAGCCATCGTCATCGCCTCGCCGACGAGTATCAAATCTCTCGCGCTCAAATTCCTCGAAGTGTGTCACCTCCTTGATCAGTCGTACATCGCGTTGCGCGACGGACAAGCCGGAGGCATGCTCGCCAGAGGAACAGAGTTGGTCGGACGCGTATTCACGGGGGCGAAGAGTCGCAGTGAACGCGTGGCCGAGGCCGGCGGCCTCACAGTAGAGGAGATGGATCATCTTCGAGCCGAGGCGCTCGCCGCGGCAGAAATTTTTGAAATTTTCCAAACCGGCACACTCATTCTGGATGAGGTCGATTTGATCCTCCACCCGCTCAAATCCGAGCTCAACTGGCCGATGGGTCGACGCATTCCGCTCGATTTCAGTCAATCCGAATCCGGAGAGGGTTTCAGATGGAAGTTGCCCTACTTCATTCTCGACGCCGTCTTTGCTGTGACGTACGGACGTTCGACGGCTTCCGAGGCGGAGGGTTCTCAAGAGGCGACGGATCTTTTGGAAGCCATTCGCGACGCAGTGAAGAGCGCGATCGCAGCGAAGCAGTTGCAAACATCGCCGCATCTCGTCTTGCTCGACAAGGGATGGTACGCCGAAGTTCTACGTCCGCTCTTGGCGCAGTGGACGAGCATTTGGTTGCGCGCGCACGGCGGTTTGCGAGGCATGTCGGATGCGCACACGATCGCGTATCTCGTTCGAGGTCCCGGCGAAGCCGAGGCGAAGGCGCATCTCAATCGCGAATCCACGGACGAAGCCACCAAGATGACGAATCTCGCACGAGATTGGTTGTGCTCTCTCTTGCCTCACATGCTCGCCAAGGTGGACAGAGTCACGTTTGGCTTGTTACAACCGGACGACGTGGAGTTGTTGGAGAAGACGACCGGACAAACGTTACCGAAGACGCGTAAACTGTTGGCTGTGCCGTTCGTGGGTAAGGACATTCCGAGCAGAACGAATGAATTTTCGCATCCGGACGTCGTGCTTGGCTTGACCATGTGCGCGTACCGTCTCGAAGGTTTGCGGCGATCGGACTTCAAGCAGTTGCTTCGCATTTTGATGGAAGAGTACGACAACGAGGCGGGTCCTCCGGTGAAACGTCCATCATCTCGTCGATGGGCGGATTGGGTTCGAACGACGGGCAAACGCGTGCGAGGGGAAGCTCGCGCCGAGGCTGCGCTCAACGCCAGACGCCGAGGCGTGTCGCAGCAAGCCGGCGTGCGCGACGTCGGAGACATTCGAGGTCTCGCGTGGCTCGAAGAAGAATCCGGTGGATTGCACGAAGACGAAATCTGGCCGTTACAGTTGATCGATCTCAGAGACCACGATCAAATCGAAGAGCTGTATCAACTGCTGAAAAAGACGCCGCCGTGTGTCGAGTACTATCTGAATGAGTTCATCTTCCCGGAAACCGCGCAGCATCAAAACTTGAAATTGAGCGCCACGGGTCAAGAGCTAGGCGGCGACGTCTTGTTCCCGAACCGTTTGGGCTTCAGTGGAACGCCGAGTGATTTGCTTCCGCTCGAGCTCGGTGCGCCGCGTTACGAATCCGGTTCAGACGCGAAGATGCTCGCCTACCTCACCGATCCGCAGACGGCGGCGACGATGCCGTTGGAGAACGATTGGAACGTGAACACGTTACTCACGCGTATTGCGACGGCTGATCCACCGATACGCGCGCTCATCGACACCGGTGCACTGGTCACGGGCATGTCGAACCTCCAGGTGGCGCGTTTCTTGCTCGAGAACGGTCTCGCCTGGGCCGAGGGATGCGTCTTCCTGGACGAAAACGACAAGCAGATGATTCTCATGCGCAAGGGATGGGAAGTCATACCGTTGCAGCGCGTCGCCGCGATGCCGTTGACGAAACGATTCTCCTTCTACGATCAAGTGCACACCACGGGCATGGACATCAAGCAATCTGCAGCCGCGCAGGCGGCGATCACTCTCGGTAAAGACATGGTTTTGCGTGATTACGCTCAGGGCGCGTGGCGTATGCGCGGTTTGGGACGCGGTCAGACACTCAAGGTAGTCGTCATACCCGAAGTCGCGCGTCTGATCAACGCCGAAGTTTCAAAGGGATGCGGGCAAGTCGCGTCCGTGCGAGAATCCGAGTTCGCGACGATGTCAGCGGACGAGGCGGAGACGCGCAAATTGCGGGACATCGCGGCGTGGCTCGTCGTCAACAGCATGCGCAGCGAAAATATTCAAGCGGGGCTGTTAGCTGAGCAACGCACGGCGAACATTTGGAGAAAACACTCGTACAGGAAGCTCATCGCTGCGCCCACCGTGCCCGGCACTCCGAAGGCTGACGGTATGATACACGCGTGTCTGGACGTTTTCCGCGATAGAGTGTCGTACGTGGTGGCAAACGTCATTCCGACCGCCATCTCTCCGTCTGAAAAACTCGCCATGAGCGTACAGCAGTTCGGTCACTTGGTGGACGACAATCCCCACGCAAAGGAGCAACTTCGCGCGCTCGTGGCCGAGGTGAAACAAATGGAAGAGACGACAAATATCACGTTGCGCAAGATTCGCGCCGGCGTCTCCCAGGCGCACGGCTCGATTGAATCCGGTGACCAAGGCTTGGCTGGTGGCGTCGAACACGCGTTGGATCTCGAACAGGTTCAAGAAAACGAAGAAGAACAAGAGAACGAACAAGAACAAGAACAAGAGAAGGAAGAGGAGCGCGAAGAGGAGATCGTCGAAGAGGAGCCCGCGGGTTTGAAATACGTTCGAGACGACGAGAGGCAAATATGTTGGAACTACGATGCGTTATCATCCGCGCCGAGCAAAAACGCGCAAGGATTCTATCCGCTCAATACGTTCAAGATCCACAAGGGCGTGGGTAAGACCACGGACCCGCTCGATTTCCCTTCGTATCTGCACCTCTCGCGAAACTACTTCCGAGAAGGTTGGGCGCTGAATGGACATCGCCGATTGAAAAATCTCACCATTGTGCTCGACTGGGTGCCGAACAGCACGGAGTTGACGGCAGATACGAATCCAGGAGTCGGTAGTTTCACCGTCGCTCAAGAATCAGCCTTGCGCACGGCGTTCGATATGTTTGATACGTCTGGCGACGGTCGATTACAAGTCAAGGATTTGCAAGAAGTGTTGCGCGAAATCGACGCGTGCGTAGAGGACGATGAACTTCGTCTTCAACGGCTCGCTTGCGAAGTGGCGGAAGAGTCTCGCACTTTCAACACTGGCATGGCCTCTTCCGGTACGTCCTTCGAAGAGCTGAAACGCGTGTTGCGTACGAAGAACATCTACTCCTTGCAGCGTGGCCGGTATTACGTCGCGTTGTCCCTCGCCGAAGCAGAATCCCTTCGCGTGGTGATGCACTTAACCAGAAGCAACACGTCAAGCGACGGAAAGCTCCTGCCGTTCAAGCCAACGGAGGCAGCGCTGAGAATAGGCGGAGGCACGCTCCTCGACACGACGTCCGACTTTAGATCCGCGCAAGTGTTCCAAGGTGCGACGGCGGAACAATGCTTCAGATTTTTGGACAGTCAGTTGGACTTCGAGGACAGAGAAGTTTCATTACTCCTTCGCGCGTTGCAGGGCTCGCCGTGCGATAAGCGTGCGTCGTTTTTCGAATCAGTTCGCGCGTGCAGACGCCGAGCTAAGATTCCGTGGGCCTCGACGCCTCTCGCCAAGGTCCTCACGACGCCGGATGAGTTCCACCTGCTCGCCGCCCGCGCTCTCGTGGCGCGCGTTCGAACCGCGCTCCAATCGAAACGCATGCGTTTGTTGGACGCGTTCAGGGCGTTTGATGGGGAGAATATTGGACGTCTCACGTACGAGGCGCTGTACGGAGGATTGTCGTGGCTCGGACTCTCGCTGTCGTCGGCGCAAATGCTCGAACTCGCAGCGCGCGTGGATAAAACCAACGACGGTTACATCACGCGAGAAGAGTTTGAAGAAGCTTTCGGTCCCGACGACGATTGGATTTTGGATGGGGGTGACTTCAAACCGCAGCTTGCGCTTCCGCCGTCGCTGACGCAGCCTCGACACTCCGTCGCGCCCACGCCGACGTCGTCGTCGTCCTCAAAAAAAGTAGGCCTGATGGATCTCCTCGGAGACGACAGCAGCAGTGCGCAGGTGACGTCCACGAGCAGTGGGCGCGTCGTCGATCCGGTGACGTCCGCGCTGCTGCCACCGCCGCCGCCTCCCAAGGTGACGAGCACGGAGAACGTGAGCATCGACGATGTGACGGGCCTCGGCGACTGGGGCGCGCTCGGCATGGCGGCCACCCTACCGACCATCGCCAAGAAACCAACGCCGGCTGCGATCGCGGCGAAACCGAGCGCGAGCGATCCGTTCGGTCTCGGTCCACCTGCGGGCGCTTCATCGATGGCGTTCGACGATTGGTTATCAGGCGGGTCCGGCGATGTGCTCGGCGGCGGTTCGCTGAGCGATCCGCTCGGTTCGAGTCCGCCGTCGACAGCTCTCGATGGATGGGAAGGCGGCGATATGATTCAATTGGAGACATCCACAGGCTCGATCGCCGCGCCCGCGCGAGAGAAGATCCAAGCGCGCGCGCTCGTGAATCCGGTGCGAGAGGCCGAGGCGAGAAAGAACGCGTACGTCGACTCCAAGTTGAATCGCGCCGCGCTCAACGGGTTCCAAGTCGCCGTCGTGCATCAAAAATCGTTCCACAAAGTGTGGACCAGCGATGGCACGGGAAGCCGCTCGACAGGGAGTGTATGGGAAGCCGCGCTCGGAAAATCGACGCTCAAGAAGAAGAGCGAGCGATGCTCGCTCGGGCACTACGCGTCTCCGCACTTTTCGCAACCGAAGCCAGCGCCGTTCGCTGTGGAGGTGACCGACGTGAATGCGTACGCGTTGACCGGATCGGCGTACATGCCTCGGGTTTTAGAGCGTTTGTTTCCGTATCCAAGCAGGTTTAGACAAGTCTGGGGTCAGGAGTGGAAGGGCACCGCGCTCTACGCGTGGACACCGGTCCCTCCCCCGGGATTCGTCGCCGTCGGCATGGTTTTGACGAAGAAACCGCAGGCGCCCGACGTGTCGAGCGTGCGATGTTTGCCCGAGCAATGGGCCATCAAGCCGACGATGGCACCGCAGCTCGTGTGGTCGAACGAGGGCAGCGGTGGACGACCCGCGAGTATTTGGCTCGTCAACTCTCTCGGTTTGTTGCACGTCAACATCGGCCACAACCCCCCGGCGGCGAGAGATTTGTGGGACATCAAGCGCGGCACGCTCACCGCGGATCAGATTTTACAGCACCAATCCGCGATGCCCTCGACGACGTTCGCGGCGACGTACGGCGGTACGGGGATATCGAGCGATGATTTCGGGGCGACCCAGTACGTGCCTCCGCCGCCGCCTCGCCCGCAAAGTCAGCAGCCGAGCTCGAGCGGCGCGCGAAGCGGCGGCGGCGCGTTGGCGCCAGGATTGGGTTCTTTGATTTAGGCACACACACAGCAAATAATTAATTGTAACTCTGCGAACTACTTTACAATTTGTCTCACGCACACAATAATAGATACTTGAGCTTGACCGTCGCCTCTAATTTCCAAACATCGGCGAGAGCGGCGCCCGGTCTCGCGATCGACCAACGGCGGAGCGACCCGGAGATGCCTCATACGTCTTGGATCCTCTCAAATTTCTCGGCGAATACTGAGAAAAGTTCGCCTTGGCTTCGGCGATGCCTTCGCTCAGGTCGTGGCTCGCTCGAAGGATCTCATCCTGAGCAGCCATTTCGCGAGCGGCAGCGCTGTGGAAAGTGGTCCCCGCGACGGCCGCCTTCGCGGCAGCCTGCGTCGCCGGAGAACTGCCGTTCGAAGCTTCGAGTTGCGTGTGAATAGAAGTGAACTTATCTTGAATGTGCTCCATTTGTGCCAACTCGCTCTCGAGCTTGTGACGGCGCGCTTCGAGCGCGTTACGGACGCTCTTGACGTCGAACACGGAATCCAGGCTGATTTCAAAGGCGTCCTCCATCTCGTTGCGCAAGAAGGAGTTGAAATCGTTGAGAAGCGGCATCAAGAAGAAGCAGTTGAACTTGAGTTCGACGGATTGCACGATGTGCGATCGGATGCCGGCGAAGATTTGACGAACGAGCATGTCGACGATGTCAACCGTGACGGGCTTCATCGAGCGGTTCCAAAGAGTGTTCTCCACCAACTCGGTGAGCTTGCAATTCTTCAACTCCTTATCAGACTTGACGAGTTCGCGTCCCTTACGTTCGTCGGAAGCATCTTCGTTCTCGGTCGGTGCTAAAACGTTGCGCAAACCAGCCTTGTTGCCAGCGTGCAACGACCACGTGACAAACTGCGTCGTGGATTTCAAATCTTCGTGGCACTTGTCTTGACACTCCTTCACCTTGTCGTCGACGAAACGCGCAAAGGTGGCGCCAATCTTCTTCAAAAACACCTCGTGGCCGTTCAAGATGCGTCCTTCCTTTTGCAGGAGGTACATGGCCACCGGTAAAAGTCGACGGGCGATGTGAGAGAGACGGAAACCGAGTTGATGCACGAACGGCTCGAAGGTTTCCTTCGCTCGCGCGATGGCGATGACGCAGGCGGTGCGCGTGTAGTTGACGCCATTGTGAAGCTCGTCAACCCCACACGAGTTCACGATGTCTTCGCGGCTCACCGGCGGGCACTCGACCGCGTTCACGATGAGACGGAACTCCTCGAGCGCGCGATGATATTGGGCACCGCCAAAGAGTCGCATGTCGCTGTTCGGAATGGGTTGCGGCGACACGCACGGGCGTCCGTCGCCGTTGACGAAGGCGCCGCCTCGAATGTGCTCGTGCGCGAGAGTCTCACCGAAGATGCGCGGTGGCGCGGCGAGAGTACCTCTGATGATCTCCGGGATCTTTTCCAAAAAGTGCTGGTAGAACGCACGTCCCTTTTCCTTGAGATGATCTTGGTTCAAGTCGTTGAGTTCTTCGACAGTTTCAGACAGCTTGCTCGTGGCGATGCGGTGTTCGCGCTCGAGAACCGGAACGATCGTCGGCACGTTCTCCAAGTAACGCTGTTGCAAGAGACGCTCGAGGAAGAATCGGAGCTGGCTCACGCCGACGCGACCTCGCTCTTGAACGGTGAGGTGACGGTCCAAGCGGCGCTCGAGTTCGGCGATGTCCTTTTGTTCGCGCTCGAGGACAGCCTCGCGGTAGTGGTCGTTGGAACGGTACTGAGAGTCCCGGGCGAGACCGACGCGGCCGCTTGGCACGGAAGAGAAGAACGGACCGCCTCCGAGAACCGACGGCGCCAAGAGACGTGCTGGCGGGTGCATGAACATCTCGACATCCTGAGAACGAGAAAATTGAGGAATGCGCGTGTCAAACTTGGTGCTCACCATAACGGTGCGTCTGAGGTCCGGATCCGCTTCGAGAACCAAACGCCTCGTCGTCGCGTTGGACCAGTCCGAGCAATCTTCGAGGCAGAGGATGATGTAATCTCGCTGCTGCATCTTGTTTCTGACCAAGTCTTCAACCAAACGCGAGGCTTGTTGCAAACCGGCGAACTTGCGACCGGGCGCGGCAGAGATCAAACCTGGCGTGTCGATGATGGTGAGGTTCGGACAGTACTTGTACTCAATCTTCACCACGATGTCCTTGGCCCAGAATCCGTTTTCGTTCTCCAATCGTCTGTTTTCGTCCTCGATGTGCGCCTGAAGCTCCGGAAGCGAGAGTTCCTCTTCGCGGCCGAGGTTGTCATCCTTGATGAGAAAGCACCTCGGTTCAACCGCGGTGGGGTTGTACTTCATGTTGATGGCGATCGGACGACGCGTCTTGGTACCACCACCGACGTGATTGAACTGGAACCCCATCAACGCCTCGACGAGCGCAGACTTACCATCCGTCTGGTGACCGACGACGAGAATCGCCGGCGCGTCAAACGGCTTGTCAAACTCTTGCGCCATGGTGTGCAACTGCGAATACGCCTCGTACAATCTTTCATTCGCCTTATTAAAGAATCTCTTCGGCGACGCCGTCTCACCACCTTGACTCGTCTCCACGCCTTGTCCGTGCGCCCAGTACGACGGCTTGGTCGCCGTGCCCGGCGCGCGCGCCGGCGCCGGCTCGTACCTCGCGAACGAATCGTACGTCTACACCGAACGATCACGACACACGTCACCGTCAGTCACGCGTCGCGTCTCTCTCGCGCGTCGGTCTCACACGTCTCATCCCCCCCCCCTCCACGATCGATCAATCAAGCGCGTCTCGTCTCGTCTCAATCTTCGTCTCTCGCCCCCGCGCTCGAAATTCAAACAAACGGCTCGAAAGTGACCGTTTAAACCGCCCCGCGTACCTCTTCTCTCGCGCGCCCCCCCCGCGACGCGCGCGCCCCGCCGTCGACGGAGACGTCCCCGAACGCCTTGGCCAACCACCTATCGGCGGACATTCCGCTCTCTTGCGGCGAACCGCTCATCGTCGCCGCGCTCGCGCGCGTCGACGCCGCGCGTCGCGCGTCTCACGCGCGCGAGGGTCCTCGACGGATGACGATGCGCGCGAGTCACACGACGATGCGCGCCACCTCGATGGATGCACCGAACGCGTGCGATACAAAGTTTTTTCGAGTCCGCGCGTTCGCGTCCTCACCCGCGCGCTCGACGCTCGCTCGTCTCGCGGTGCGCGCGCGTGTGACGCGCGCGAACAATCACGCAGCGCCCATCCGCGCTGGCGCGCGCATCTTCATCATTTTCCATCTACATACAGATCAACCGTACCTCCATACGGGTTCGTATCCCCTATGAAACGACCGATCATACCTAAGGAGTCGACCGACCCGATCGCGACCGGACGACGCGGCGAGGTGTGCTCGGTGGACTCGTGTGCATACTGTTTGCCCATACGCACGCCGTGTGGATAAACCCAAAGGGCGCGGCGCGAGGTGAACGTTCGCGAGGAGGACGAACGAAGACGACGCGCCAAAGGCGCGAGTGTGCGACGGCGCGTGACGCGCTCGATCGATCGGAAGGATGGCGACCATGTTCGCGAGCGGTGCTTCGCGCGCGCGAGTGTTTCCCGCGACGCGCGCTAGGTACGACGGGTGATGACGACGACGACGACGCGCGGGACACCCTCGAGATGGCGAGGGCGGACGATGGATGATGATGATGAGGACGACGACGACGTGTGCGACGCGCGCGACGGTGGACATCGAGCGACTGACGATGAACTCAACTGACCCGACGCGTAGTGTGAAGAAGAGCGCGAGGACGACCTCGACGCGGCGATCGGTGGTGGTGCGCGCGGAGAAGGCGTACGACTACGACTTGTTGATCATCGGCGCGGGCGTCGGCGGTCACGGGGCGGCGATTCACGCGGTCGAGCGAGGCTTGAAGACGGCCATCATGGAGGGTGATGTGATCGGGGGGACGTGCGTGAACCGAGGATGCGTGCCGTCCAAGGCGTTGCTCGCGGCGTCTGGACGCGTGCGGGAGATGCGCAACGCCGAGCACTTGCGACAGCTCGGCATCACCGTGGACGGCGCCGTCAACTATGATCGACAAGGCATCGCGGATCACGCCGAAAACTTGGCGACGACGATTCGTGGTAACTTGGAGCGATCGTTGGTCGGTCTCGGTGTGGATATTCTCACCGGTGCGGCGAAGATTGAAGACAACCACACGGTGTCCTACGGCGCGCCGGGCACGGTGACCGGAGGCAGAGTGACGGCGAAGAACATCATCATCGCCACCGGTTCCACGCCGTTCGTGCCGCCGGGCATCGAAGTCGACCACAAGACTGTGTTCACCTCGGACGCGGGCTTGAAGCTCGACTGGGTTCCGGAATGGGTCGCCATCATCGGTTCCGGCTACATCGGTTTGGAGTTTTCCGACGTGTACACGGCGCTCGGCTCCGACGTCACCTTCATCGAGGCCATGCCGAACATCATGCCGGGCTTCGATAAGGAGATTGCGAAGATGGCTGAACGTGTCTTGATCACGCCGCGTAACATCGACTACGTCACGAACGTCTTGGCGACCAAGGTCACGCCAGGCATCCCGGGCGAAAAGCCGGTCACCATCGAGCTCACCGACTTCAAGACCAGAGAAGTCGTCGACACCATGGAAGTCGACGCCGTCTTGGTCGCCACCGGTCGCTCCCCGTACACCGAAGGCTTGAACGTCGAAAACGCTCTCAACGTTGAGCTTCAACGAGGTTTCATTCCGGTCAACGAGAAGATGCAAGTGTTGGACAAGGATGGCAAGGTCGTCGAGGGCATGTGGTGCATTGGCGACGCCAACGGCAAGATGATGTTGGCGCACGCTGCGAGCGCCCAAGGTATTAGCGCGATCGAGAACATGATGGGTCACGAGCACGTGCTCAACCACAACTCTGTTCCGGCCGCGTGCTTCACCCACCCCGAGGTGTCCTTCGTCGGTTTGACCGAGGAACAAGCTCGCGCCAAGGGCGAGGAGGAAGGATTCGAAGTCGCCGTCCGCAAGACCTCCTTCAAGGCGAACTCCAAGGCTCTCGCGGAGAAGGAAGGTGACGGTATGGCCAAGTTGATCTACAACCCGGCCACTGGCGAAATCTTGGGCATGTGGATCTTCGGCCTGCACGCCGCCGATTTGATCCACGAGGCGTCCAACGCCATCAGCACCGGCGCCACGCTCAACGACTTGAAGTTCACCGTGCACGCTCACCCGACGCTTTCTGAAGTCATCGAGTCCTTGTTGCGAGGATCGGAGGGTCACTAAGTGTAAGTTTGTCAATACAACATTATTCAGTAAACAACCTAGAAGCCAACCGTCGAAACGATCAGTAAAAATCCTTCAATTGTTCGCGCAGCTTGTCTATGTCGCCGTAAATGTCAACCGAGTCGGAATCCATCGCGACGTTTATGGTACGATCGGGCTTCAACGTGCCGGGCGCGCCTGGTTGGTACTCCTCCGCTGGATTCCCAAAGTGTATGTGCCAGAGAGCCTGTCCCGCATCGCTCTCCGCGAGCCATCTCCCGATCTCCTTCACGCGCTCCCTCTGCTCTCGACTCATAAACGGTTCGGCGTCCTGTGAGTGGAATCGGCGCGGCAGTCAGTCTCTGTCCGCGCGAATCGTGCGTACTTATTTTCTTCTGCGTCCGCGTTCGTCTCATTTAATGGTGTTCGTTTCTCTTCAATGACTTTCAGATCCGAAAGATGGTGTTTTTGAAGGTGTATAATCATCGACGAAGCGCTCGCAAAGGGGAAAAAATTCGACACGCACCGTCAACTTTGCAAACACCTCGATCGTCTCCCCCGAGGGCACCGATCCGAACTCGCGCATGTGCCCGAATACATCGCACGTCGCGTCGTACGCCTTTTCATCTAATCTCCGACCCGCGAGCGCCATGAACCAGTTACTCGTCAACACCTCGTCGCCTCGCTCGCGACCCTCCGCTTTGACAAAGTCTATAATCTCTCTCGCCAGTTCCCACATCTCCATCCTCCCCACGCCCACGAGAAGGCTCTTATACCCATCCAACTCCATGTTCGAGCGGACTTTGTTCAGTAAGACCTCCGCTCGAAGTCCTCGACGATGATTTCTGAGCAACGCCAACATCAACTCGCTCAAAAACTTTTCATCCAATGGTTTCGCCCCCACCGTGAACGACCCACCGTCTCCCTGCACGTCGGCGTAATTCTTCCACGCCTGGGCGTCGGGTTCGGTGCGCTGCCACTTGGTGTAATCGTCCTCGTCCGTGGTCTCGGCGATGGCGTCGATGTCGTCAAAACCGCGCGACGTCGGACGCGCGCGAGGATGGCGGCGGCGGATTCTATTGGTGGACGTCGGGGACGACGTGGACGCGAGCGCGGCGCCGCATGGGGCGCGAGCGCGCGCGAGCATGCTCGTTCGATCGCGCGAGACGGTGCGCGACGCGCGACCCGCGAAGCGGATGCGTCAAGCGTGCGTCGAGGTGTACGGGGTTGTTGGGCCAACACTCGGCGGCGGCGCGAGCCCGCGCCGGCGACGGCGCGTGGATCGACGGTGGCGATGCGGCAGACGCGAGCATGTGACGTGAGGTCATGAACATAATACAGTAACAACTTTCTAAGGGGTCAATCAGCGAATAACGTCGTCGTGAGACGAGGTGTCGTCGATGGACGGCGCGTGTTCGCGTGCCCACATGTATACTTTGTAGTCTAGCCAGTCGGCTTCCTGGGCGGTGTCGTGCGCGTCTTCGATAGCCTTGAGCGCGTCGCCTCGGAGAACGCTTTGGTCCTGGTAGTTTGTGACGTGACGAAGGGCTTCGTGTAACCGGTGACCGCGCTTGGGCGGGATGTTGAAGAAGGCGTCGACCTTGCGCGCCACGGTGTCTGAGTCGCCGAGCTCAAAGATCCAGTCGAACGAACGCGCGAGAAGCGAGGTGGTGTTTTCAAACAGCTCTGGTAAGTTCACCGTCTCGCTCGTCAACTTCTTCGGCCACGATCGAGCGACATCGTTTCCGGCGTTGACCAAAAAGAAGCGCGCCTGAGAGTCCAACACAAGCTCGTTCTCCTCAGTTGCGTTCGGCCGAGCGGCTAATTCGCTCAACTCACGACGTTCGGGTTCCCTGAGTATGGTAAACGCCTTGAAATCGCATTGATGCGCCTGCGCGTCGCGACGAAGCGTCTGCAATCTATCCTCCATGCCTAATAAACCAGAACGACCCACGTGGTGAGCGATGACGTGCGAACCGGGTCGGAGCGAGTTGCTCTTCACCTTGTGCCAGTGCTCGTCTTCATCCAGAACCTGCATTTTTCCGAGAGCGCTATTGTTCTTCGCGTACTTAGACCGCTCGAAACGTTGCACGTCGACGCCGACGTTTGTAAAATGCGCCAAGAGCGTTCCGCCGCCGGTGCGAGGAACGTGATAAAAGTACAAAATCTTGCACGGAGCATCCTCTGACGCTTGGCTATCTCCAAGTGTGCTTATTCTTGGCTCCTCGTACGCATCCATGAGCGTTCTGTACCCTAAAGACGCCGCTGTATCGGCATACGCCAGCGGCACGTACGTGCTGCTCTCTCTGCTGCGCTTGAAAACATTCGCGCCGTAGTCTGCGACAAAATTTCCATTCTCAAGCAAAGCTTTCCTCTGCGCGCACGCCGCCTCTCGGAACACCGCGTCACGGGGCATATGTGGGTTGCGCTTGGCTGATTTCTTCGCGCCGAGGTTCGCCTTCCGTCCCTTCACCTTCTCGTGGCGTTCCGGTTTCGTCGGCGCGCCTCCGAGCGCGGCGAACGCCGCCTCCCCTTCCCTCGTTCGAAACACCTCGTGCCCCGTCGGATCAGACTCGACTTGATCGCGCTCAACCCATTCCATGATATCTTCATTCAACGTCGCCTCGTTCGCGTCGACGTTATACACGCGCTGACGCATCCCGTAATCTCTCCTCCGAATCGCGTTTCCGATCAACCGCGCCGACTCGCACTGCGGACACGACACCACGCCCATGTCTTCCGGATCAGCCCTCAACTCGGCCACGGGATCGTCGCCCAGCGCGACACTTTGTCCCATCGACGCCCCTCCCCAGCGCGCGCCCGCGCTCAGCGCCAGTGCCGTCGCGCCGAAAGACACCAACACTATAATGGTGTTTCGTCGTCGCGTCCTCGTCGTCGCCTCGCGCGCGTCCGACGCGTCCGACGCGTCTGAGATCGACGTCGACGACGCGCGCATCGTCGTCGGAAGAAGCGCCGCGCGATCGTTCGTCGAAGACGCGCGCGTCATGACGGATGCGGGATCCGCGCCGCGGTCTGTTGTCGCCCCGCAGTCGTCCGCACGATGGCGTCGTCCTCGGGCGCGCCCGCGCGACGTCGAACGGCACCGCGGTGGCGACGACTGGCGTTGACGCGCGTCGCGCTCGCGTTCGCGCTCGCGTGCGTCGTCGCTCTCGCGCTCGGGACGCGCGCGCGCGCCTCGACGGTGTCGAAAGATGGGAACACGAAGACGCTGCGCATGCGCACGGCGGACGCGCGCGCGGTGGAGCGAGACACGTATCTGTACGTCGCCGTGCAGACGCCGCGAGAGGCGCATCACGTGGTGACGTTCGAACCGCGCGCGGAGAGTCAGACGGTGCATCACATGTTGCTCTTCGGGTGCCGAGACGAGGCGGCGCCGGGGCTGGATAAAGTCGTGGGCGGGATGTTCACGTCCGGCACGAGCGTACAGACGTGCTCGGACGGGACGTCGCAGGCGTTGTTGTACGGATGGGGGAAGAATGCGCCGCCGACGCACATGCCGGACGACGTCGGGTTTCGCGTGGGCGGCGGCGCGTTCGGCGCGTTGGTGCTCGAGGTGCACTACTTGGAGAAACAGAAGAGCGACGCGGTGGGCGAGAGCGGGCTAGACGTCGTCATCGCGCCGGGAACGCCGAAGAAGAGCGCGTCGGTGCTCGCGTGGGCGAGCTTTTTCTCGTTACCTCCGAAGAAGGAGTCAGTGGAGGTGCGCGCGACGTGCGCGTACGAGTCGTCTCGGGAACTTAGAGCGATTGGATTTCGCGTGCACACGCACGAGCGCGGGACGAACGTGTGGTTAGATCGATTGGTCGGTGGTGATCCGACCAAAGCTGTGCGCATACTCGAGAGAGATCCGCAATTGCCACAGGAGTTTGAGAGATTATCGGAGAAGGGGATGGAATTGACGGTGTCCGCGGGCGACACGCTGCGAGTGACGTGTAGCTTCAACACAATGAATGAGACCGAGGCTGTTGAAGCCGGGTTCGGCGCATCGCACGAGATGTGTAACATGTACATCATGGTTTACAGCGACGAGCCTCAGTACATGTCGTGTTTAGGCGACAACGACGACTCGATGGGCTCGTTTGAAATCGAAGTTGGCGACGAGTCCGAGCGCGTGGAAGATATGAGCAAGCTCTCGATGCACGTAGTACGCCCGGGAGGTACATTCGACGCGTCGTGGCCGCAGATCGGCGGCATCGGTGGTATTCAGGCATCGAGCGACGGCGTCCACGTCTGGATGACGAATCGAGGGTCAAACATTTGGGAAGGAGGCGCTGACCTGAGCTCGGCGAAGACGATCGGCGATGACGCCATCGTGCGTTTGAATTTGTACAGTGGAAAAGTTGACAAGTCCTTCGGGGCGAACGCGCACTTGATGCCGCACGGCGTGCGCGTCGCGCCCGACGGTACCATTTGGGTCACGGATGTCGCGCTTCATCAGGTGTTTCAATACTCGGGGGAAACGGGCGAGGTTCTGCGTTCATTCGGGCACAAGGGCGAAAAGCTCGCCGGAGGTGACGGATTTTGCGCCCCCGCGGACGTCTTAGTGCTCGAAGATGGTTCCTTCATCGTCGCGGACGGGTACGGCGAATGCGCAAACAGGGTTGCGCGTTTCAATGCCGAGGGTGCCTACGAGGGCGACTTCGACTTGAAGGAGATCATTCCAGACGTATCCGTCGCGCACCAACTCGCGTATTCACCCGTTCGAGAGGAAATCGCGCTCGCCGATCGTGAAAACTCGCGAGTGATCCTCTTCGATTACCACGGCTCGCCGACGCGCACCATCAGCTTATCCGAATACGGCTTCGTCTACGGCTTGACGTGGATGGGGAGCGCGCTCGAAGGCTTGAAGGGATATTACGCTCTGTGCTGGAGTCGAGATTCGCAAACGCCCAAGGCAACGCTCGTGCGCATCTTTTGGCTCGATGAGGACACATCCGATCCCGAAAAGTACGCGTGGGACCTGACCCAAATCGCCGACGCCGACTTCTCCGTTCCCCACGTCCTCGCGGCGCAAAGCAGCAAAAACGGTGGCACCGCGGCGTGGGGACCGGGTCTCACGTTCCACGTCGGGTCCACGACGAAAACGCTCGGCGCCAACTACGTCCGACTCTGGCTCGGCGCTCGCCCTCCCGGCGCGCTCGTCCCGCCGTCGCCGCTCGGTCGTCCCGCCGCCGCCTCCCTCACCCCCTCCCGCGCCGCCCCCACCCCCTCGTCCGCGCTCACCACCATCGGCGCGGTCATCATCGCCGTTCTCACCGTCACCACCCTCGCTCGCGCGCACCGCGCGAGACTCGCCGCGTCCGCGCCGCCGCCTCGCGACGCCCCCCTCGAGCGCGTCGTCCTCGTCGACGCCGTCGACGCCGACCCCGATCCCGGCGTCCCGATCGACCGCCCACACCCCACCCCGCGCGTTAAACTCGCCAAGGATTGAATCGATTCATCGTAATCACCATCATCACGCGTCCGACGCGCCTCGCGTGTCGCGCCGCGGTCGCGCCTCCGCGCCTCTCGTCCCGAATCGACATGTGACGAGTCCCGACCCACCACCGAGTCCCTCGAGTGACCCTCGATGTTTACGTCACCGGCGTCTCGTCGACATTCACAGACTCGCACGATGTTCTCCGTCTCCGCCACCGCGTCCCGCGTGCACGCCGCTCCGGCGTTCGTCACCAAGGTCTCCAAGGTATGCATCTTTTACGCGCGTCGTCGTCTCGACGCGCGACGACGCGCGCGCGGCGTCGTCCCGACGTCACGACGCGCGATGGGCGGCGCCGAGCCCTAGACCCCGAACGCGAGGGCGCGGTCGAGCGGACGACCGCGCGCGCGCGTGCGACGCGAGGACGCGCGCGAGAACGACGCGAACGGCGAGATGAATATTTTCATCGCGCCGTTCGCGCGTTTGGCGCGTCGCGATCGATCGCGCGCGACGCGAGACGACCGAGAGACTGACCGACGGCGCGCCCTCGTGTCATCACTCATTAGACCACCGCCGCGCGCCCGGCCGCCGCCGCGCGCACGTCCGTCGTCCTCGCCTCGGCGAAGACGGATGCCATCATCGAAGAGATGAAGACGCTCACGGTACGTCGGCGTGACGACGCGAACGCGCACACACGAACGCGACGCGAGGGCTGGGTTGTCGGATGGACCCCCGCGAGCCCTACGCGGGGTGGGCGATAAGAGGGGCGCGACGGGGGTTCAGCAATCGTCTCGTGACGCGCGTCGCGACCGGTGTCGACGCGCGGTCACGCGTGGGAACGATGATTGAATGCTTTTTGTCATCGTGTCCTCGCGTCTCGGCGTCGACGCGCGCGTCGCGTCGCGCGTTTGGACGGTGTCGACGTCACAATGAATGGGTGGGGAAAACCCTGAAGCGAGAGGGTCGAAGGAAGAGAGGGACGTCGCCAGGAAAAAGACGACCACGACGCGCATCGAATCTGAGTGACTGACTGATGATGTTTTGTGTGTGTTTTGTATCGATGCGCAGCTCCTCGAAGCGTCCGAGCTCGTCGCGCAAATCGAAGAAGTGTTCGGCGTCGACGCCTCCGCCCCGGCGGGCGGCATGGTCATGGCGGCCGCCGCCGGCCCGGCCGGCGAAGCCGCCGAGGAAAAGACTGAGTTCGACCTTGTCATCGATGCCGTTGACGCCGACAAGCGCATTGCCATCATTAAGGTTGTGCGTGGCCTCACCGACTTGGGCTTGAAGGAAGCGAAGGATGCCGTCACCAACGTGCCGTTCACCATCCTCGCGGGCAAGACCAAGGGCGAAGTCGAAGAAGCGAAGAAGGCGCTCGAAGAAGGCGGTGCCAAGTGCTCCATCAAGTAAACTGATCGGCCAATGCATGCATCTGATTCTTTTAAACGAGAGGAAGAGCCGCGTTAGTCTGCGATCGTTAGTAGATAGGAGGAGAGAGGGCCCTTTTGCGATTTTAATCAATCCCAGCTGAATTATTTTCACACGCGTCGTCGCCGACGGCTATACAGCTAAGCGCGCATGCGCTTCTACAACTCTTCTACCCATCGTCCGACGCCTCGAGCCGGACCTCCTCTAACTCGTACCGCAACTCTTCCAGCGCGTCGTTTATCTCCCCGAACGCGCGTTCGAGCGTTTGCGTCGCCTCGCCCACGGCGTTGTCGTACTCATCCTCCGTCGGCTCGGGCGCGGCGTCTCGCTCCCTCGCGCACGCGCACCCGACCGCGCACCCATCCTCTCCACCGTTCGCGTGCGATGATTCCGACCGCGCCCACGTCGGTCGTAACGTCTCGTCCGACGTCTCCGCCGTCGCGTCCTCGGTTTTCGCCTCGTCTCGTTGCCACGCCCACGCGCGTCGCGCCGCCGCCTGTTTGAGCACTTGCAACGCGCACGTCATCTCCAATCGCACGCGTTCGTTCTCTTGCACGATGCGCACGAGCGTCGCCGCGGACGCACGCGCGTTGTGTTTTAATCCCTCCTCTATCGCTAAAATCTGCGCGCGCGCGACGCGATGTCCACTCTCGTCAGTCGTCGCGCCCGTTCGTCCTCTTCCCCGTCGTCTCGCGTGGGGTCGAGCGAACGCACCTCGGCGCTCACGTCACGCATCGTCACCGTCGTGTCTTTGGTCGTCTCCACGAACGCCTCCGTCGTCGTCGCGCCCGCGAGCGTGGATGCGTAGGTCGCGTTCCATCGCTCGTACGCCCTCTCCCGCGCGCGCTGCGCGTCGAAGAACGCCTCCAAGAGCGCGCGCGCGTCGCCCGACGCGGGGACTATCGGTGTCGTCGGCGCGCGACCGGTGGCGGTGGTCGGCGCCGCCGCGATGGACATGGGCGCGCCGCGTCGCGCGTCCGCAGATGAGGTCGGGCGCATCCTCCTCGAGCGATGTCGACGCCGCCGGGAGCGCGTGCGACGACGACGACGACGACGAAAACGAAGAGGGCGTCGTGTTCGGTCGTCTGAGCGACGATGCCATCAACGCCAGCCTCGCGCCGTCGATTTACGCGCTCGCGAGAGCGATTAAGAAGAGCGCGCACGGGGCGTTTCACTGCGCGCACTCCATCGCCGTCGACGCCGCGTTCGTCGACGGCGTCGTTCGCGCGCGCGGATTTTACGGGAGGTATCCATGCTTTGCGAACGCTCGCGCGGGGACGTGGTACGCGCCGTCGCCGACGCGAGAGGGCGACGGGCGGGGGTGGGACGGTTGTTACTTTAAGAGCACCGACGGGCACAATAACAATTGGGCCTTCTCGAGGACGCGATTGAACGAGCGAGTGGCGCACGAGGCGGCGAACGCGGGCGGGTGCGTCATCGTGGACGCGACGAGGAGCTCGGTGAAACGGTTTCCGGACGCTTTGTCGAAGACGGTGCCCATTTGGGCGGATACGTTGAACCGCGCGTGCGCGGCGGCTGACGCCGAGAAAGATCCCGCGGCGTGGTGCGATGGACCGCATTTTCCAGATTGGGTGGCTGAACACGAGAGAAATAGCATTCGGGCGCGCGTCGGGGAGTTTGCGGCGAGTTTTCGATCGGTGGAGTGGGACGTCGGAGAACTCGCGAAAAAGTTGAGGAAACCATTTCGGTGCGTTTGGTTGAGTCGGGGGGAGGACGGCGCGGATCTGTCTATCGACGCGCTCGAGCGGGAAGATTTCACACCACTCGTGCTCGTCACGGCGAGCGCGCCTTTACACTGGCGCGGTGGGCGTCGAGTGGGCGTGAACGGACACAGTTTTTGTTACATACCGGGAGCTGGGGACGACGAGGAGAGTTGGGCAAACGGTCTGACGTCTGCTGATTTTCACGCGCATCGAGAGGAACTTTTAGACATCGCCGAGAGTCGTTTCGACAACCTCGTCGAGCGCATCGTAAGTGGACGCGTCACCGGATCGCGAAGAATCGATCCGAGGGCGAGGTTCGCGGCGAAAGGATGCTCGTTGGACGCCGACGCCATGAACGAGGCTAACCGCACGCTAGGACTCGTCAGCGAAGGCGCCGTGCGTGAACTCTCGCCGGAGTGCGCGTTGGGGAAATGTTACATCGGTTCGTTCGCGGTGTACGATCGTCAGGATGCAGCCACGTTAGCGGATGCGTTTTTGCACGTCGGCGAAACCGCCGTGCTCGCCGAGCGCGTGGCGCCCTCGACGTTCTTACACGTTCCCGTAAAGAAGGCCAAAGTGAGTCGACTCGATCTGTTGAAGTCGCTCCCTCGATGCATGGAGTTCATCCGTGAGACGATGAAGACGCCCGGTGCGCGCCTGTGCTTGACGTGCGACGACGGCGTCGACCACGCCGTCGCCGTCGCCGTCGCCGCGTCCATCGCGGTGACGTCCGACGACGACTCTGCCGACGTCACCAAAGATCTAGTGCGACAGCGCTTAGCCGTCGTAGCGCACACGCATCCCGACGCGCAACCGACGCGTGGTTCTCTCAAACAAGTGTACAACTATTTCGTAGAGCCATGAATAAATAGCCGGGAAAACGCGAGGGGTCTTTATTAGGTAGCT
>Ga0181576_10001038_pt1 | contig 21101 bp, 18 predicted proteins | sample 101ome_22_FD_132464 | JGI IMG/M metagenome (GOLD analysis project Ga0181576, IMG submission 132464) | Coastal salt marsh microbial communities from the Groves Creek Marsh, Skidaway Island, Georgia - 101412BT metaG (megahit assembly) | ecosystem: Environmental > Aquatic > Marine > Intertidal... | reverse complement strand
CTTCTTGATGGCGTTTGGATATTACAAGATGTTAGTTGTTTCTGTGCATTTAGTGCTGACCCAAAGTTTGATAAGCACTATATTTCCTTTTATGGAGCTCAAGGCATCATGACGGCTCATGGAGTAAGTTCAGAAGCTACATTTAAAACTCCTGGCGTATATTCCTATCGTATTATTAATAAAGAATTATCATTTACGGACACGAAAAGAACCTACAGAATACTAATAGAAGGAGATCAGTTAAGCCTCCAATATAAAGACCATCCTCAGATAGCAGACGATGAAATCAGCTATCAGTTCATTAGAGGTTCGGTTTCATCGGATTGCATCAATGTACAGGATATTACTAATGGTGTCTGTACCATGAATTATAACCCTGTATGTGGCTGTGATGGGGTTACGTACTCCAATGAATGTCAGGCACAAAGCCTTGGAGTTCAATCGTGGTCAAATGGAAGCTGCCCCGACTAAATTAGTTCAGGCTCCATTGGGCTCCTAGATAGAAGTTTCTTTTGGGAGCGGGTTCATAATAACGCCCTCCCCAGGCGTTGACTCTGATGTTATCGAAATAATCAGCATTTGTTAGATTGTTGATTCCTACCTTAATAGCGAAGATATCATTAGTGAAGTTAAAGCGCTTACTTAAGCTAAAATTGGAAAAATACTGGTCTTTTATAGGTATACTATTGGTGCTGTTGGCATACAAGGAACCCCAATAAACAGTGGTAAGTGCTAATTCAATACCATTTGAAAACTCTTGACTCATTCGATTGTAACCATTGTGTTTAGGAATACCTGGTAAATAAGTTCCGGTAGCGGTATTAGATAATTTAAAATCACTAAAGGTGTAGGATTGCTGTAGTTTAAAATTCCCCCATTGGTGGTTGAAACTTACTTCAACGCCCTTTCTATTGGTCCCCCCAGCATTTTTGTAAAAACTACGCCCAGGATATTCTTCAAGGGCATAAGAGATTAGTTCATCCGACGATTGAATAGCGAATAGGGCAATTTCTAGAAGACTTTTTGAATGTTGAAATTTGAAACCCAGCTCATAATTCTGAGCTTTATTAGGGTTCAATTCCGGGTTAAATCCAAGCGAACCATTAGGATCGGCACTGAGCTCACTTAGGCTTGGTGTCTCGAAACTTTCGCTGTAGCGAGTATAGAACGCAGCATGAGCTCCTGCCTGGAAACCAAGAGCAAGACTTGGATTGAGCACTACATAATTTTGATGTTGACTGGATTCTTTAAGCCGAATTCCAATATGATCTACTCGTAGTCCAGATTGCACAGACCAATGCCCTAAATTTTTGTGGGCAGTTAGGTAAAGAGCGGTATTTATATACTGCTCATCTTGCTGCTCTTGAAGTGCACCTTTGATTCCGTTGAGATTATCAAAGCGCTCTCGTTGATCTAACTGTCGATCGTGACTCCAGCCCATTTCAAGTTCAGTCGTATTTAAACTAGTTTGATAGGAGGTTCCTAATCCCCAATAAAGACGATTAAAAGCAGAGACCCCTCCAGAATTAAAAGGTAAAAATCCTTCAAAGATTCGATTAGCAACATACAGTCGGTTATTCATCACTCCATTTTTAAGGGTGCTTTTGAGTTGCCAACCTGTTTTAATATGATGAATCGATTCTCTAGCATCATAACTGATGTTTGCATCCCAAGCAGCTGTTGGCGCTTCAGTTACTTGTTCTAACGTTATCCCCCCTGGATCATATGCTTTAGGACTGTTGGTGTAATTAATTTGCCAAAGGAGTTGGTGTTGTTTTGTAAGGGTTCTTTTGCTTTTATAATTAGTCTGAAGTTGACCAAACCCAGCATGATCTCTATAAGAATCTGATTGGATATAATTTACAGCTAAAAGGGCTGTTTTATCCTCTTTATTGTTCAGATTAATCAGTGCTTGAGCAAGCCTTAGCCCATAACTTCCCCCACTTAAATTAACACGAAACTGTTCTTGAATTGTATCAAGGGTGTTGAGGTAAATAACACCTCCGGAGGCATTCCCATATAACGCAGCAGCAGGGCCCCTTAAAATTTCAATCTGATCGATGAGCCCTACGATTAAGTTGTCGATCTGCCCCTGCCCATCTGGAGTTGTTTCAGGGATCCCATCTACGATAAGCTTGACTCCTCGAATTCCAAAAGCAGCTCTAGCTCCAAAGCCTCTAATAGAAACTCTTAAATCTTGATTGTAATTATAGGCATTTTGAGCAAATAGCCCAGGAACACTGATTAGCGATTCGTTAATAGAGAGCTGAGGTTCTAAAAGTGCGTTTTTAGAGCTCAGAATTAAACTCGCAGCCATCGGAAGGTTTAAGGACTTTGACGCTATACGAGCTACGTTTAAAACGACTTCATCTAGGGCTTGAGTTGGTATGCTATCCTTTAGTTGCTGTGCTCCAAGAGTAGCACAAGAAAACATTAAAATGACGAGAGTTAATTTATAGTTCATCGGCGATTGAGGGTATCATTATTTAAAAAACAAAAGTACAGCTCCAATAGCGGTTAAGAGTAAAATCAGTTGTCTAAAAAAACGATCTGAAAACTTTTTGACTAAAAATAGCCCAGAAAGCAATCCTGCAATCACCGCGGGTAATAAATAGAGATAAACTTCAAAAGTTTCAACAGTCACCGTTTTCCATACAAAGATGTGAAAAGGAAGTTTAAAAAGGTTGATGAAGAAAAACAACCAGGCAGCAGTTCCGATAAATTCGTTTTTTGGAAGCTTCATCGCCAAAAAAAAGATATTGGAAAATGCGCCTGCTAAGTTTCCAATCATGGTGGTAATACCTGCCAGAGTCCCAGTAAATCCTGCAAAAGACCAGTGAGTTGGAACCTTTCGATCTTTTTTGCCCCACCACCACAACATCATTACCGTAATCAGGATAATAAGGGCCATGGTAATTTGAAAGAGGCGTTCAGGAAGGTCTTTTCCAATAAAAGCTCCGATGAGAACTCCTAGCATCATCCAGGGAAGAAATCGCCTTAAATAAACCCATTTCGTATGTCTATTATAATAGAAAATTGCAAAGATATCTCCTGTGATTAACAGGGGCATCAATGTCCCTGTCGATGATCTGGCTCCAAAAGCAAATGCCATTAAAGTAACGATTAAAACTGCGATTCCTTTAACACCAGCTTTGGAGACACCAAGGATATAGGCGCCTAAAAAAGCAGCTATAAATTGCTCTGCAGTAAGATTGATATAGTTGAGAAAGTCCATATTTCAAAGGTACATAAAGCAATTCATTAGAAATAAAATAATATATTTAACTTAAATAAAAACCAAACCCCTCTCTCTATGCAATTAGCAACAATCGACTATGTAATCATTTTTGGATTTTTCGCCCTAGTATTGGGCGTTGGACTTTATGTCTCCAAATCATCTGGAAAAAACACCTCAGAATTCTTTTTATCAGGCAGAAGTATGCCATGGTGGCTTTTAGGCTTCTCTATGGTGGCCACCACTTTTTCAACCGATACGCCTAACCTGGTTACTGATATTGTTAGAACGAACGGTGTTTCAGGAAACTGGGTCTGGTGGGCGTTTCTTATCACAGGCCTATTAACGGTATTCGTCTATGCCAAACTATGGAGACGCTCCGATGTTAATACCGATATGGAGTTCTACGAACTTCGATACGGAGGTAAACCTGCTCATTTTTTGAGATGGTTTAGAGCGTTCTATCTCGGGGTACTATTTAATATTATGGCCATGTCTGCAGTAACACTTGCTGCCATTAAAATAGGACAGGTTATGCTTGGATTAAGCCCAATAGAGACTGTTGTAATTGCCGGTTCTATCACTATGGTGTTTAGTGCTGTCGGTGGTTTTAAAGGGGTGGTATATACGGACTTCATTCTCTTTTTTGTAGCCATGGGAGGTGCCATTGGAGCAGCCTATTTTTTGGTTAATATTCCTGAAGTTGGAGGAATTTCAAATTTGGTAACCAATTCAAATGTTGTCGATAAACTATCGATACTACCAGACATGAGTGACTCCGATAGCTTAATTATGCTGCTAATTATTCCACTTGCTGTTCAATGGTGGAGTGCCTGGTATCCCGGTGCTGAACCAGGAGGTGGAGGTTATATCGCTCAGCGTATGCTGGCAGCAAAAGATGAAAATCACGCCATAGGAGCTACGTTCTTTTTTAATATTATGCATTACGCCTTAAGACCATGGCCCTGGATATTGGTTGCTTTAGCATCACTTGTAGTGTATCCTGACTTAGCGAGTATTCAAGAGGCATTCCCAAATGTAGAAGCCAGTAAATTAGGTCATGATTTAGCCTATTCTGCCATGTTGACTAAATTGCCAGCAGGCCTTCTTGGATTAGTGTTAGCTTCTTTAGGAGCCGCCTATATGTCTACCTTATCAACCCATCTCAACTGGGGAGCTTCTTACATTGTTAACGATGTATACCGTATTAACTTTGGAAAGAATGCTTCTGAAAAACACTTAGTATTGGTCGGTAGAATAGCCACCGTATTGTTGATGGTTTTTTCTGCTCTTTTTGCACTAGTGCTACAAAATGCACTACAGCTTTTTGATATTATTTTAATGTTTGGAGCAGGAACAGGACTCATTTTTATTCTCAGATGGTTTTGGTGGAGAATCAACGCTTGGAGTGAACTCTCTGCAATGGTATCCTCAGGAATTATTTCAATTTTGTTGAACTTTACTTCCATAGGAGCGGTATTGTTTGCTGCTGAAGATGGTGTTTTCCCTACATGGTTTAAATATCCATTTGTGGTCTTGATCACCTCTGTAGTTTGGATCGTGGTTACTTATATGACTCCAAAAGAATCTGACGCGACCCTACAAGGATTTTACGATAAGATTAAACCCGGAGGGTCAGGCTGGAAGAAGCAGGCTGAAGCTTGTGCATCAGATGACAAAAAGTGGACGGTCCCTTCTGGTATTTTAGCCGTACTCATCAGTGCTGTATTGATCTATTCAGTGATGTTTGCTGTTGGAAATCTTATCTACGGAAATATACTACAAGCTATGGGCCTATTAGCTTTGGCGATAGGAATGGTCGTGTGGTTGTTGTCCGTTTGGAAAAAACTAAGAAAAGACGTCTTTTAGGCGTCTTTAATTTTCTTTATTTGTTTGGAATTCTTCTAGGATTTGTTGCGCTTTTTCGTGTGCTGTTTCCATCACAAAGAGTTGAACAACATCTCCTCCATAAAACCCAGCTAAAACACCTGAGGTAGCTCGATCTTTAGTTATGGGATGAATCCCTTCTTCTTCTAAGAGGCCTTTTAGGAGCATCACCTCTATAGCTGTTCCAGAAAACAATAAGTGATAACTCATATTATGTATTTAAAAGTTTCATATAACGAGCAACGTATTTTCCAAGTACATCAAATTCTAAATTAACTCGAGTTCCTATCGTATAGGTATGAAATCTCGTATGTTCATAGGTGTATGGAATGATGGCTACTGAAAACCCATCATCGGTTGCATCTACTACAGTTAATGAAGTTCCGTCAACAGTGATGGAGCCTTTTTCTATGGTTGTATTGCCTTTAGTGGCATCATAAGAAAACCTAAAACGCCAAGATCCCTCTTCTTCAGTGATTTCTTCACAAACGCCAATTTGATCTACATGACCTTGAACGATATGACCATCAAGACGCGTTCCCATAATCATGGCGCGTTCTAAATTAATTTGAGCTCCAATAGTGAGCTCTCCTAAATTAGTTTTATCAAGTGTTTCTGCTATTGCAGTAACTCGGTATTGTTGGTCATCACAGGCAACTACAGTTAGACATACACCATTATGCGCAACGCTCTGGTCTACTTTCAGTTCTGCAGCCAATGGGGTGGAGATCGTAAGGTGTAGATTTCCTCGATCGTGCTCTAAATTTAGAAGACTTCCAAAAGTTTCAATGATCCCTGTAAACATGTGTCGTTTTTATTAGCTAATTTTACACTTCAAAGTTACTTAATAAGCAGCAGATAGTATGCAAGAAGCAAAAAAAATAAAAGTAGGAATCTCTGTAGGAGATCTCAATGGGATTGGATGTGAACTAATTTTTAAGTCCTTTTTGGACCCAAGAATGCTTGAGTTATGTACTCCGGTTATCTTTGCTTCTAACAAAACGATTACACAAGCGTTAAAGCTCTATAATTACCAAATAAAGTGTAACGGAATTCAATCAGCTACGCAAGCTCTTGATGGTAAATTTAATATTGTTAATGTATGGAACGAAATACCAGAAATCATCCCTGGAGTATCTACTAAAGCAGGGGGAGCCTATGCTTTAAAATCACTTCAAGCGGCCGTTAAGTCATTGAAGGAGGATTTGGTTGATGTATTGGTTACCGCACCTATCGACAAGAACAATATTCAATCAGAGGAGTTTAAATTTCCAGGTCACACCGACTATTTAGCTCAGGAATTGGACGGAAATAGTTTGATGTTTATGATTTTCGGTTCCCTCAGAGTGGGCTTATTAACCGATCATATTCCCATTAATTTAATCAGTGAACATATTACATCGGAGTTGATTAGCTCTAAAGTACAAACCATTAAGCAAACACTTCAAAAAGATTTTGGAATTGTCAAACCCAAAATAGCGTTATTAGGAATCAATCCTCATAGTGGTGATCAAGGAGTTATCGGAAAAGAAGATGATCAAATACTCCGACCGACTATTGCTCAATTACAAGAAGAAGGAACCTTAGTGTTTGGCCCCTATGCTGCTGATGGATTTTTTGGATCAGAAAACTACAGGAACTTTGATGCCGTGCTTGCTGCTTATCACGACCAAGGATTAATTCCATTTAAAACCCTATCCTTTGGACAAGGTGTAAATTATACCGCTGGACTCTCTAAAATTAGAACATCTCCAGATCACGGTACGGCATTTGATATTGCAGGTAAAGGAATCGCCAATGAGGAATCCTTTAAAGAGGCCATCTTTTTAGCTATAAAACTGTTTAAAACGCGATCTCAATATGAAGAGTTGACCTCAAACCCATTGGAAAAGGTTACAATGAAGCACCTCAAACGTCAAAAAAATTAAGCAGGATTTCTGATGACTAAAAATAGTTATAATTTTTGTTAATAAATTGTTTATTAATATAATAATAGTATCTTTGCACCCGCCTTTTAGGTACTATTGTGAACGTTTCAATTACTCGCAAAATGAAAAATAAGGAGTTCGATATTCCTTTTACGGGATTAAAGCTGGGGAAACATGAGTTTGAATACGCGATCAATAATTCGTTCTTTGAGTACTATAACTATGATGAGTTTAACAGCGCCAATTTAAAGATGGAGCTGATTTTAAACAAGCTCAGCACCTTTATGGAAGCTAAAATCAATGTAAGCGGAACGGTCAATGTTAATTGCGACCTTATCGACTTGCCTTTTGATCTTCCCATTGAAGCTGAGTTAGATTTAGTGATTAAGTATGGGGATCAATATGATGACGAAAATGAGTCATTATTAATTATTCCTCATCAAGATCATAAAATCAATCTCGCACAATACATGTACGAGATGTCAGTTTTAGCAGTTCCCTTAAAAAGGGTTCATCCAAAAGTAGCAGATGGTAGTTTATCTTCTCCTGCATTGGATTTGTTAGATAAATTGTCAGTTAAAGAACTAAAAGAAGAAAAAGAACAAGATAATACGGATCCTAGATGGGATGCATTAAAAAAGTTAAAAACGGATAAAAATAAGTAACAATGGCACATCCAAAGAGAAAAATATCAAAAACCAGAAGAGACAAGAGAAGAACTCATTACAAAGCGACTGCGCCAACAATTGCTAAAGATCCTACTACAGGAGAATTGCACTTATACCACAGAGCTCACTGGCATGAAGGAAAGCTTTATTACAGAGGTCAAGTTTTGATTGACCAAACGGAAGAAGTTTCTGCTTAAGCAGTAAAACAGCACAGATAAAAATATACTCTCACCTTCAAATCGTGAGAGTTTTTTTATTAAAAAAGATAAGAAAAATTGATTTTTAGACTCAAAGTGCTCATTTTTTACTAATTTTCCCTTAAAATTGAAGAGTTTCTTCGAATTTTAATCAACTTCAGACTATGACCAAACAATCAGCTGCAATAACTGCTGTGGGATCTTATGTTCCTGATTTTGTTCTTTCAAACCAAGAGTTGGAGACCATGGTAGACACTAATGATGAGTGGATTACCTCCCGCACTGGAATCAAAGAAAGACGCATTTTAAAAGATAAAGACAAAGGGACCTCTTATCTAGCCATAAAGGCTGCAAAAGATTTGATTGAAAAAAAACAATTAGATCCTCAAGAGATTGATTTGGTGCTTGTAGCGACGGCAACTCCTGACTTACCCGTAGCTTCAACTGCGGCATATGTAGCCTCAAAAATTGGTGCTATCAATGCTTTCTCTTATGATCTTCAAGCTGCTTGTTCTAGTTTCCTTTATGGCATGTCAACAGCCGCAGCATACATTGAAAGTGGACGCTATAAAAAGGTGTTGTTAATCGGTGCGGATAAAATGTCATCTATCATTGATTATACGGATAGAGCGACCTGTATTATATTTGGAGATGGTGCTGGAGCTGTTTTATTTGAACCTAACTCAGAAGGATATGGTTATCAAGATGAATACTTAAGAACCGATGGAGTAGGAAGGGATTTTTTAAGAATTGAGGCTGGGGGATCTCTGTTACCAGCTTCAGAAGAAACCCTTAAAAACAATCAACATTACGTATACCAAGACGGAAAAACAGTGTTTAAATTTGCTGTTTCAAATATGGCTGATGCTGCTGCAAAAATTATGGAGCGTAATAAGCTCACACATGATGATGTTAATTGGTTAGTGCCTCATCAGGCCAATAAACGCATTATAGACGCAACGGCTAATCGAATGGAGTTGGATAAAGAGAAGGTAATGATGAATATTGAGCGTTATGGTAATACGACTTCGGCAACTTTACCGTTATTATTAGCAGATTATGAACATCAATTAAAAAAAGGAGACGCACTAGTTTTTGCTGCATTTGGTGGTGGATTTACCTGGGGAGCCTCCTATTTAACCTGGGCTTATGAGCCTTAATAAACCAAAAATAATTAAATCATTATACTATGGATGTTAAAGAAATTCAACAACTGATTAAATTTGTTGCTAAATCTGGCGCTAGTGAAGTAAAACTAGAGATAGAAGATTTGAAGATTACTATTAAAACGGGTACTGGTCATAAATCATCTGATGTGACCTATATTCAACAAGCACCTGTTGCTGCTGCACCTGTTGCTGTCGAACCTATCGCTGCTCCAGTAAAGGCTTCAAGTGATGATAACAGTAGTTACATCACTGTAAAATCTCCTATTATCGGTACCTTTTACAGAAGACCTTCTCCAGACAAACCTAATTTTGTTGAGGTAGGATCTTCAATTTCTGAAGGCGACGCACTATGTGTAATCGAAGCGATGAAACTTTTCAATGAGATTGAAAGTGAAGTATCAGGAAAGATCGTTAAGGTTTTGGTTGATGATGCTTCTCCAGTAGAATTTGACCAACCATTATTCTTGGTAGACCCATCATAGGGAAGCCAACCAATCTAGGAACTAATTAAACGGCTTATGTTTAAAAAAATATTAATTGCCAATAGAGGAGAAATAGCATTAAGAGTCATTAGAACTTGTCGTGAGATGGGTATTAAGACCGTTGCTGTTTACTCAAAGGCAGATGAAGAAAGTCTTCATGTTCGCTTTGCTGATGAGGCTGTTTGTATTGGACCAGCTCAAAGCAGTGAGTCTTATCTAAAGATTCCAAATATAATTGCGGCTGCTGAAATTACCAATGCGGATGCGATACACCCTGGTTATGGATTTTTATCTGAAAATGCTAATTTTTCAAAAATTTGTGCAGAGCATAAAATCAAATTTATTGGCGCATCTGCCGATATGATTGATCGCATGGGGGACAAAGCTACTGCTAAAGAAACCATGAAAAATGCAGGAGTCCCTACGATTCCAGGATCAGAGGGTCTCATCAAAGACGTAAAAGAAGCTAAAAAGTTAGCAGAACAAATAGGATACCCAGTAATGATCAAAGCAACTGCCGGAGGTGGAGGTAAAGGAATGCGTGCAGTATGGTCTGCTGAAAAAATGGAGTCATTATTTGAATCAGCTGTTCAAGAGGCCACCGCTGCTTTTGGTAATGGAGGTATGTATATGGAAAAGTTGATCGAAGAGCCTCGACATATTGAAATTCAAATTGTTGGAGATCAAAATGGAAAAGCATGTCACCTTTCAGAGCGCGATTGTTCTATTCAAAGAAGACACCAAAAACTTACCGAGGAGACACCTTCTCCCTTTATGACTGATGAATTGCGTGAAAAAATGGGAAAAGCAGCTGTATTAGCAGCAGAATCAATCAAGTATGAAGGCGCCGGAACCATTGAATTTTTGGTAGACAAACATAGAAATTTCTATTTTATGGAAATGAATACACGGATACAAGTGGAACATCCAATTACCGAACAGGTAATTGATTATGACTTGATTCGTGAGCAGATTTTAGTAGCTGCAGGAGTTCCTATTTCTGGTAAAAATTACTTTCCAAAACTTCATTCGATTGAATGTAGAATTAATGCGGAAGACCCGTATAATGATTTTAGACCAAGTCCAGGTAAAATCACAACACTTCATACTCCTGGTGGCCATGGAATACGACTAGACACTCATGTATATAGTGGTTATACCATTCCACCATACTATGACTCAATGATTGCTAAATTAATCACGACAGCTCAAACAAGAGAAGAAGCGATTAACAAAATGAAAAGAGCTCTAGATGAATTTGTTATCGAAGGAATTAAAACAACCATTCCATTTCACCGACAGTTGATGGATCATCCTGATTATATTGCTGGAAATTACACTACTAAATTTATGGAAGATTGGGAAATGAAGCCTGAGGCTTAGCAACCATTAATCCTACTAACCTAAACCCCCGTCCTTATCTAGTTCGGGGGTATTTTTGTACCTTTAAGTTATGAAAGGATTTAGTTATTGGGAACTTCAAAGTTGGTTTACAGGGGTAGATTTCTGCATCATTGGAAGTGGAATAGTTGGATTAAACTGTGCCCTGAGTCTTAGAGAACAACATCCTAAGGCAACAATTCTAGTTTTAGATAAAGGAATTCTACCGAAGGGGGCAAGCACTAAAAATGCTGGTTTTTCTTGTTTTGGCTCCATCAGTGAACTGATAGCTGATTTAGAACGTCAAAGTGAACAGGTGGTTCTTGATCTTGTTCGACAACGATGGGAGGGAGTACAATTGCTTAGAAGGCGATTGAGGGATGATATGATTCAATATCAGCAGCACGGAGGCTACGAAGTATTCTTTGATCAAGATAGCTTTCAGCAGTCGTTAGAAGCGCTACCTGAGGTCAATAAATTACTAGAGGAGGTGTTTAACGCAAAACCCTTTCAGGTTTATGCTAATAGTTTTGGATTCGCTAATTGCGCTTCACATTATATTGGTTCATCATTTGAGGGGCAGCTCCATACCGGTGCGATGATGCAGCAATTAATACAGGCATGTCATCTCCAAGGAATTCAAATCATATATGGAATGGAATGCCTCTCCTTTACTGAATTGCAACAAGGCGTTCAAATTCACACCCCTGAAGGAGACTTCAATGCTTCTCAACTTTTTATAGCCACTAATGGTTTTGCTTCCAAATTGATCTCAGATGATATTAAACCTGCGCGCGCGCAAATTATGATTACCAAACCTATTGAACAGCTCTCCATCAAAGGAGTCTTTCATATGGATCAAGGGTATTATTATTTTAGAAATATTGATGATCGTATTTTAATTGGAGGGGCTAGAAATCTAGACTTTAAAACTGAAGAAACAACTCAATTTAATACTACTGAGACCATCACCAATCAACTTCACAAGGTGTTATCAGAAGTTGTTCTCCCTAATACCCCTTTTGAACTAGAACATCAATGGTCAGGGATTATGGGGGTTGGAAATCAAAAAGGACCTATTATTAAGGTCCTTTCTGATCATGTTTTTTGTGGTGTTCGCCTTGGAGGCATGGGGGTAGCAATCGGCTCAGCAGTTGGAGCACAGCTTGCAGCGCTAGCGAACTAGATCCATTGATTCCATGGAATTCTACTCAAAAGAAGTAGCAGCCCAATGGCATAGAAAATTCCAATGGTTTTAAACTTCTTATGGGCCTCCATTAATTTTTTATGCTTGGACCATCCTATCGTAATAAAGACAAGAGCTAGAATATTTACAAATGGATGCTCTACCGCTAAAAGTCTAGCCATAGAACTTAATCCACCCATTCCTTGGAGTTGAAGGGCTTCAAGCCCATTTGGAGAAACAAAGAAAAGAATCAGTCCAATAAGGAGTTGCAAATGCGATAAAATCAACGCAAAAAGACTTAATCTAAGATCTTTTCCCATGTCAAAGATTGCTTTATTGGATTTCCATCCACTTAAGGCGTTAATCACGGCATAAATTAATACTAGAAGTACAATAAATGCTAAATACGAGTGAAGTGTTAGAATATAAGAATACATAGTTTTTTATTTAAAGTTTTGTAAAAATACATAAAAAAACCCCGTCATAGACGAGGTTTTTAGTTGTTATAGTGGGTTTCTTAGAAACGGTACTTTAAAGAAGCGTTCCAAGTTTGTCCAAATCCGAACCAAACTGAGTTACGAACATCAACACCATTCCAAGTAGTAGAATTTGCACCTGCATGGATATTGGTATTTGATTCAGCGATATAAACGGTATCAAATAGGTTGTTGATATTAACGCGTAAGCTTAAGTTGCTACTTAAATAAGCAGTAGCTCCTAAATCAGCGATTCCATAAGATGGTAATTTAAGCGCTCCAGGATTGTTAGCTTCAGTAAATACCGAATCAGTAATAGAATAATCAGCATAAAGTCCATCGATAAAACGGTATCCAAAATCAAGGCTTACCCCTTCCATACGATAAACAGCTTCGATATAAGAAGTAAACTGAGCAGCATCACCAACTTTAGCACCATTGGTATAAAGTGTTCCAGTACCTATTGATTGTTGGTTTTCGTCAAATAATTCAGCTTCAAAATCTTTAGTATATCTCCAATCTCCTAAAGAAAGCATTCCACGAAGTTTGAAACGGTAGGTAGGATTATACTCTGCTTCTAATTCAAGACCTTGGTGTAATACATCAATATTCTTAAATTGTGCGAATCCATCAACTCCAAGTTGGTTGGTTAATGAACGGCTTACAAAACGATTTCCCCAAGTAGTGGAGTACGCATTGATGTTTAAGTTAAATGATTTTGAAGTGTATCCGTATCCGAATTCGATCGATTTGATCTCTTCATTTTGAAGCTCTTGATTTACAATATTAGCATAGTTAGGGAATACAGCATCGAAGTTTGGTTGTCTAGAAATATATCCTGCGTTGAAGAAGATATTAGACTTTTCATTGATGTTGATGTTAGATCCACCTTTAATATAACCACCACCTACATTTTCTTTATTTGAAACAGGATTGTTTGGTTGATCAAAATAGTCTAATCGTTGGAATGATTGATTCGATAAACCAGCTTGTAATACCGCCGTTAATTTGTTATCGTTATTATATTCAACCATCGTGTTCACACCTTGCCAACCAACTTTACCGATGTTATAAAAATCCATTTTAGGTCCGCGAATTCCAGTGTTTTTGAAAGGAGATGCTTCTACTACAGTCTCAATGATTTGACCAGCTGAGTTTTTATTTCCAGTAGAATAGTATCCATCTAAACCTAATAAGTCGTTTAAGACACGGTAGTGATATCCGGTATAATCTCTTAAATCAACTCCTACAGAATATCTGAATTTGCCACTTTTAATATCTAATGAAGAGATTGCTCCAACCCAGTCATGAGAGTTCATGGATGATCTACGAACAAGTACTGAACGATTTACATTGTCATCTCTAAAACCATTTGATCCAATACGAGATCCAACAAATTTACTGATCGATCCTGAATAAGGATTAGTCGTTTGAATATTATTAGCAACTACCGCATTATAATCGATAAATCCGTTTGGTAATCGAGAACCTCTACCATCTTCTAAGTAGTGTTCCGTTAAGTCTTTATTGAATGGAAGTAAATCAGATACAGCAGAACGATAGTTGTTTCCTCTTGGACCAGTTCCACCTCCACGTCCAGCAGATCCATATAATGAAGTTGCAAGCGATACATTTTTAGAGATTTGGTAATCCCAGTTTAAGGTAGCAAGTGGCTTGTTGTAGAAGTTTCTTCTCAAGTTATATTCTTCACCTCTAAGGATACCTCCATTGGTGTTCCAACGCTGATCGATTCCAGCTTTACCAAAGTTTTGGTAATCTCTGATCGAAACCCATGCATCACGTTGGTGGTGCCATTGACCAGCTCCTAAGAATGAAAAGTTCACAGAGTGCTTAGAGTCTTCTGGAGCATATCCAACAGCAAAGAAATAGGTTAAGCCTTCTCCGCTCGTATTGTATACATATCCGTCTCCTTGCCATTTAGACAATAAAACAGATGAAGCCCATCCGTTGTCATTTTTACCAGTGTTGTATACAAAAGAAGTTTTACGGTATCCATCGTTACCCATAACTTGAGTTAATGATCCACCTTCTGATACATCAGCAGTTTTAGTAAAAATAGATACAGTTCCACCTACAGAAGGAACTGCAAGACGTGATGCACCCAAACCTCTTTGGATTTGAATTCCTGAAGCAACATCAGTGAGACCTTGCCAGTTCGACCAATACACCCATCCATTTTCCATATCATTCACCGGCTGACCGTTGATAAGAAATGAGGTGTTGCGTTGATCAAATCCACGCAAAGAAATTCTTGAATCTCCGTAACCACCACCTTGTTTGGTAGCATAAACACCAGGAGTGGAGTTCATAATTTCTGGAAATTCTAAGTTTCCTACTTTTAAAGCGATTTCACTTGCTTTAATGGAAGTTACTGCAACAGGAGTAACTCGTTCTTGAGCAACATCAATCACTTTGGATTGAAGCACTACTACTTCTTCTAGTTCTACCGTAGACGATGATGTTTCGGTTTCTTGAGCAAAGGTGATTGTAGCTGCAAGGCAACATACAATCGAAGTGAGCATTTTTTTCATGTTATGAATTAAAGTTTAATTTTATCCTGCAAAATTAAAGTTACGCTACTATTGAATGTTAGAGAACTGTTAATTTTTGCACTACAAATTTAGTAAAATTTAACATAACACAACAAAAATTACCGGTATTTGTTGAAATAGTTACTGGAAAAGCTAAACAAGTTCTTTTTTAACTCAAATAGCGCTTAAGCAAATGGGCTGTTGAAGGATCGTGAGCTCCTTGAGCAGTTCCGTTAATGTCATTTAAGATGGTATTGGCAAGCTGTTTTCCAAGCTCTACCCCCCACTGATCATAACTATAAATATTCCAAATGACTCCTTGAACAAAAATTTTATGCTCATAAGCTGCAATTAGAGCACCTAAAGAAGCCGGAGTGAGCTTGTCAATTAGAAAGGTATTGGTTGGTTTATTCCCTTCAAAGACTTTAAAAGGTATAATAGAAGCAACACTTGTTAAATCCGTCCCTTTTGCTTCAAACTCAGCGATCACTTCTTCTTTGGTTTTTCCTTTACAAAGCGCTTCGGTTTGTGCAAAAAAGTTGGACATCAATTTATCATGATGGTCTTGTTTTTGGTGAAGTGACTGTTTATAACCGATAAAGTCTGTTGGAATTAGTTTGGTACCTTGATGTATCAATTGAAAGAAGGCATGTTGAGAATTGGTTCCTGGTTCTCCCCATATGATGGTTCCTGTTTGATAATCAACCTTATTTCCTGAGCGGTCTACATATTTTCCATTGCTTTCCATAATTCCTTGTTGGAGGTATGCTGCAAATCGACTTAAGTATTGGGTGTATGGTATAATCGCTTCCGATTCTGCTTCATAGAAGTTAGCATACCAGATGCTGATGAGCGCCATCATTACTGGAATATTATCTTTATGGTCAGTTGTTTTGAAGTGTTGATCCATTTCTTGAGCTCCAGTTAACAAGCCCTCAAAGTTCTCATAACCAACAGAAAGAGCAATAGATAATCCAACAGCACTCCAAAGAGAAAAACGTCCACCAACCCAGTCCCACATCGGGAATACATTTTCAAGATCAATTCCAAAATTTTCAATTGCTTCAAGATTGGTAGACACCGCCGCGAAATGCTTAGCGATATCATCCTCAGAAGCAGATGCTAAAAACCATCTTTTAATGGTGGTTGCATTAGAAAGAGTTTCCTGAGTAGTAAAGGTTTTAGAAACCACCACAAATAGGGTTGTCTCTGGATTTAAATTTTTAATTACCTCTGATACGTGATCTCCATCTACATTACTTACAAAATGCATGTTGAGGTGATTTTGATAGAACGCAAGGGCTTCAACTACCATTGCAGGTCCTAAATCTGATCCTCCAATACCTATATTAACCACATCAGTAAAGGCCTTTCCAGTATATCCTTTTTTCGCTCCTGAAATCACTGATTCAGAAAAGTTTTTAATCTTCGCTTTTACAGCAGTAACCTCCTTCATTATGTTGACACCATCAACTTTGATGTCAGCAGTTGCTTCAGCTCTAAGCGCCGTATGTAATACAGCTCTTGATTCAGTTTCGTTGATAATATCCCCTGAAAAATAGCTTTCGATAGCCTCTTTTAACTTAATTTCTTTCGCAAGTTCTAAAAGCAGCGATCTTGTTTTTTTAGAAATGCGGTTTTTGGAATAGTCAAAGTCAATATCCTTCCATTGAATAAAAAAGTCTTCAGCTCTATTGTCTTCAGTCTTGAAAAGATCTAAAATACAATCTGATTGAGCCGTTTTAAAATGAGAAGCTAGGGCGTTCCAAGCCTTTGTTTGTGTAGGGTTTATTTTTCCTAATGCCATAATTATTCTGATTGAGCGTAAGATTCATTAAAAAAGCCAATACAATCCAACTGAGTTTTAATGGGATTGATGGTGTTAATATATGAAAGCCTAAGGGGTTCTGGTAATGCTTTCGCCTTAGGTAATTTTTGAGTAAGAGGATCCACCTGTTTTCCGTTTTTCCAAAAACGATAACAGACATGAGGTCCAGAGGTATTACCGGTCATACCAACCCATCCAATCACCTCGCCTTGTTTGACATAATCTCCTTTTTTAACATTGCGTTTATTCATATGTAGGTATTGGGTGGAATAGGTATTATTGTGTCGTATTTTAACGTAATTTCCATTTCCTCTGGTATAAGATGCAGCAACAACTCTCCCATCAGCAGTAGCCATAATAGGAGTACCTACCTTAGCCGCATAATCTGTTCCTTTGTGAGGTTTTATTTTGTTGCCATAATAAGAGATTCTTCGCTTGAGGTTGTAGCGAGAAGAAATACGGCTAAAGTTAACAGGTGCTCTTAAAAAAGCCCTTCTTAAATTTTCTCCTTGATCGTCAAAATATTCGATAATGTTACTGTTTTCAGGCGAAGGATGTCTAAAGGCATAAAATGCCTTACCATTATGTTCAAAATAAGCAGCTTTAATTGGTCCCATTCCGACATATGTATCATCATCAAGAAAGTATTCATCATAGATGACTTTGAATTTATCACCCTTAGACAACCTCCAAAAATCGATAGTCCAAGCATATATCGATGCTAAATTTTGAGTGACATCATAGTCAATTCCTTGATCTAATATTGCTTCTGATAAGGAGGACGAAATGACTCCAGAAGCCTCGCGCTCTCTTGTGTTAATCTGTTTTTCTTTTCGTTCTAATGAAGCGCCATTGCGAAGATCCACTACGGCATAGTTGATCTTGTCGATTTCATAGATAAAAAGCTCCGCCTTTTGTAAGGAATCTTTAGATTTTAATATGGTGTAAGGTCTACCCAGTCTAATTTTTCTTAAATCGAAAAGGGCTCTATTTTTTTTAGACGTTAATTGGTGTATTTCTGGATACCCTACCTTGTGGCTAAGGAGAATTTCTCCAAAACTATCACCAGATTTAACTGTATCTCTGATCACTTCAAAATGATTCAGGTTAAAACCAAAATACATAGAATCTTTAGGTTGAAGGTCTTCTACAGGAAGCGCCTCACTCAATGGAAGAGATGATTCGGATTGATTATCACCGCTAAAGGAGTAGATAAAACTAAAAATAACCACCGTTAGCAAGGCGGCTAGTAGAAGTTTAATTTTTTTGCGTTTAATTAAATGCGCTATGAGCTCCTTAAATTTCATGCTGCAAAATTAATAAATCCCATTGATTTTTAGTGGTAAACTAAAGAAAAAGCCCGAATATCCTATTCGAGCTTTTTCCAACCAACCAAACTTTATTTATAATGAAAAACTTATTCTAAGTACAGGGAACCACCCCTGCAAGAACAAAATTAATAGAGCGAGTTATTACAAATCAAAGCTTTAACTCTTTTTAACGTTAAGTTTAACACATCTAATTAAAAAATTAAGAATTACGGTTAATGTAAGGCCTTAAAAATCAATTTTGCTTTAGCAGGTCCCACCGCTTCAATGAGGGTTTCAATGGAGAGTTCTTTTATCTTTTTCAACGATTTATAGCTCGAAAGGAGCTCTTGAACTGTTTTGGGCCCTATTCCTGGAATAGATTCTAATTCGGAATTAAATGCCCCCTTACTTCTTAAATCTCTATGAAAGGTTATACCAAAACGATGTGCCTCATTTCGAAGGAGTTGAATTATTTTAAGACTTTCTGATTTTTTATCTAAATAAATAGGGATTGAATCCCCTGGAAAGTAAAGTTCCTCTAATCGTTTTGCAATGCCTACAATGGCTATTTTTCCTCTTAAACCAAGGAGATCTAAAGCTTTTAATGCCGATGAAAGTTGTCCTTTTCCTCCATCGATGATGATGAGTTGTGGAAGTGGCTGATCTTCTTGAAGCAGTCGCTTATACCGACGAAACACCACCTCTTCCATAGAAGCAAAATCATCGGGACCGACTACTGTTTTAATCTTAAAGTGACGGTAATCCTTTTTGGAGGGCTTTCCGTTTTTAAAAAACACACAAGCAGCGACAGGATTAGTTCCTTGAATATTAGAGTTGTCAAAACACTCGATATGACGTGGTTCAACACTTAGATGCAGGTCTTTTTTCATCTGCGCCATGACACGGTCTATGTGTTTGTCTGGATGGACTAGTTGAAGTTGTGTCATCACATCCTTGCGATAGAAGAGGGCATTTCGATACGATAGATCAAGCAGCCTTTTTTTGTCACCCACTTTAGGAATGGTTTGTTTTATTCCTTTCGGCACGAGTACTTCAAAAGGAGTGTACATCTCTTTGGAAATACTAGGATATTTTTCTTTAATTGAGATAATGGCGTGTTCTAATAGTTCCTTGTCGGTTTCATTGAGTTTCTTTTTGATCTCCATGGTGTGTGATCGAATAATAGCCCCTTGAACTACTTCGAGATAATTGACATAAGCATGAGTTTGATCAGCAACAATACTAAATACATCTACATTGTCAATTTTAGGATTGACCACCGTATGTTTGGATTGATATCCTGAAAGCAAGTCTAATTTTTCTTTATAAACTTGCGCCTGTTCAAACTCAAGTGCTTGGGAATGCATCAACATTTTTTGCTTAAAGAGTTTTAAAGAATCACTAAGCTTACCTTTTAATATTGCTCGAATACCTTTAATGTCTTCAAGATAATCGACTTGTGTTTGAAGGCTTTCACAAGGCGCCTTACAATTGCCTAAATGATATTCCAAACAGCGCTTGTACTTTTGAGTTTTAATTTTTTGTTCTGAGAGATCAAAATTACAGGTGCGTAAGGGATATAAATTATGAATGAGATCTAAAAGCACTCTCATGGCTTTTGTGTTGGTATAGGGACCAAAATATTCTCCTTTTTTAGGTAGTAGTTTACGAGTAGAATATACCCTTGGAAAGGATTCTTTAGGGATACAGATCCAGGGATAGGTTTTATCATCTTTTAAAAGAATGTTGTAGCGCGGACTATTCTTTTTGATGAGGTTATTTTCTAAAAGTAATGCGTCGGTTTCTGTTGGAACTACAATGTGCTTGATCAAGGAGATCTTTGTAACTAAAATTCTAGTTTTAGCATCATCATGTTTTTTGCTAAAATAAGAACTCACGCGCTTCTTTAAGTTTTTAGCCTTTCCAATATAGATAATGTCTCCTTTAGCGTTGTAAAATTGATACACTCCAGGGCTGGAAGGAAGTGCGGTTAATTGTATGTCAATTGAAGCGTTTTTCACCGCTTACTAAGGTAGTAATTAATTGTATCTTTGTGGAAGCTTAAAACATAAAAAAGTGGATAAGAACACGCTTAGAAAACACTATAGGAAACTCAGAACTGCTCTTAGTGAAGCGGAGTTAGAATCGTTAAGTTTACGTATTGCCAATCGCCTAATTGAACTTCCCATATGGGATAAGACCTATTTCCATTTATTCTTACCGATGGCGAATAAAAATGAAATTAATACCGAATACATCTTGTCGATTATTCAAGGGAAAGATAAAGAAGTGATTGTTCCAAAAGTTGAAGCAACCACCCTTAAGCATTATTTGTTATTAGAGTCGACTAAGTTAATGGTAAATCACTGGGGGATTCCGGAGCCTGTTGATGGTATTGAAATTGAACCCAAAAAAATTGAAGTGGTATTTGTTCCCCTATTAGCCTTTGACACCACTGGTCATCGCATCGGATACGGTAAAGGAATGTACGATGGGTTTTTAGCCAATTGCAGAGAAGATGTCATTAAAATTGGGCTTAGTTTTTTTGAAGCAGCAGATCAATTTAAGGAGGTTTTCCCATCTGATATCCCACTTGATTACTGTATTACCCCACATAAAACCTATAAATTTTAGTCTTCTTACCAGTAATAGTTTAGTTTTTATTGTACATAATGTCAAAAATAATTGACATTATGTAAATAATAATTATATATTTGTAAAAAATATTTTACATTATGAAAACAATTTTATTTCCACATTCTTGTAAAAGATGGTCTGAGGTGATTTTTTACCTCACTTTAAT
>Ga0181576_10001015_pt1 | contig 21366 bp, 22 predicted proteins | sample 101ome_22_FD_132464 | JGI IMG/M metagenome (GOLD analysis project Ga0181576, IMG submission 132464) | Coastal salt marsh microbial communities from the Groves Creek Marsh, Skidaway Island, Georgia - 101412BT metaG (megahit assembly) | ecosystem: Environmental > Aquatic > Marine > Intertidal... | reverse complement strand
TACTTTGGGCTTGCCCACTGCTTTTGAGAGCATCCAACGCACGGTGGAAAGCTTAGAGCAAACATCGCTCAAACTGGACGCCATGGTCGCCGAAAATCGCTCCACTCTCGCCAGTATCTTGAAGAATGTGGATGGCATCACGTCCAACTTGAAAAACCACAATGAGGAGTTGGCCAATGTGATGGAGAATTTCTCGGAAATCTCGGATTCCTTGGCTGCTGTGAATTTTGCTGAAACCATCCACCGCGCAAACAGCGCGCTCACCCAAGTTGACGAGATCACGCGCAAAATCAACAACGGAGAAGGATCCCTTGGGCAATTGGTCAATAGCGACAGCCTGCACGCGGGACTGGTAGCCACCAACCAAGAACTTCAATACCTGATCAACGACCTGTACTTGAATCCTTGGAGGTATGTCCGCGTTTCGGTATTTGGAAAGAAACAGGAAAAGACGCTATCCAAAAAAGAACTCCAGCGCTTGAGAAAACTCATTGACGAAGAAATCGACCTGCGCTCTCCTGAAAACCCTGAATGACCTAGCCCCCATCTCCATGATGAGCCAACTCCTTTTTTTATTGCTACTGGGCACTGGAACTTTCTTTTTCGCCCGTCGTATCGGTGTCATTCGAAGAAACATCCTCGCAGGACGGGAATGGGACGGGTCGGACCGAACGAGCGAACGATGGGCCACCATGGCGCGTGTTGCGTTGGGTCAAGGCAAAATGACGGCTCGCCCGGTTGCCGGAATCATGCACATTTTGATTTATGTCGGCTTCGTGATCATCAACATCGAAATCCTTGAGATTTTGATTGATGGTGCATTCGGAACGCATCGGGTATTTGCCTTTTTAGGCGCGGCTTATGACCTCTTAATCGCATCCTTCGAGTGGCTGGCGTTGGGGGTCATCATCGCTTGCGTGGTTTTTTTTGTGCGCCGGAATGGACTGGCCATCGCGCGGTTGGTGTCTAAAGATTTAAAGGGGTGGCCCACACTGGATGCCAACATCATATTGGTGGCGGAGGTCCTGCTCATGTTTGCATTTCTCAGCATGAACGCCGCGGATGCAATCGCGCAATCCCGCGGACTCGAACACTATGTGAATGCCGGATCTTTTCCCGTGAGCAGCTGGTTGGTTCCTTTGTACGCAGGGCTGTCGGATGCAGGTGTCATTGCCGTGGAGCGCGGCATGTGGTGGTTTCATATCGCTGGGGTGCTTGCGTTCTTAGTTTACGTCCCCTACTCCAAGCACTTCCACATCATATTGGCATTCCCGAACACGTACTATTCAAACCTCCATCCGAAAGGCCACATGGACAACATGGCCGCCGTGAAGAAAGAGGTAGACCTTATGATGGATCCCAGCGCAGATCCCTATGCTGCTGCGCCAGCAACAGACGCGCCACCTGCAAGATTTGGAGTCAAGGATGCAACGGATTTGACTTGGAAGCAACTGCTCGAGGCTTATACGTGCACCGAATGCGGACGATGCACATCTGAATGCCCAGCCAACCAAACCGGTAAATTGCTCAGCCCACGCAAGATCATGATGTCAACGCGAGATCGCATTGAGGAAATTGGCAAGCACCGCGAGGTCCAAGGGGGCGAATGGAAGCCGGACGGAAAAAGTTTGCTGGGAGATTGGATTACGGAAGAGGAATTATGGGCGTGTACAAGCTGTCAAGCTTGCGTCGAAGCTTGCCCCATCAACATCTCACCCATGGGCATCATTTTGGACATGCGGCGCAGCCTCATCATGGAAGACAGCAAGTCGCCAGAATCCATCACCTCCATGTTCAATAACATCGAAAACAACGGTGCACCGTGGGCATTTCCCGCTGGTAGCCGCGGCGATTGGACCCAAGAAGTTTGACAATCAGCATGAGTACATTTCACATTCCCACGATGGCCGAAATGACGGCCGCAGGACAAAGCCCCGAAGTGCTTTTTTGGGTTGGTTGTGCCGGCAGTTTTGATGACCGTGCCAAACGCATTACCAAGGCCATTGCCCGCATTTTGCACGCCACAGGTACGTCGTTCGCCGTGCTTGGCCAAGAAGAATCCTGCACAGGCGACCCTGCCAAGCGCGCTGGGAACGAATTCTTGTTCCAAATGCAGGCTGCCCAAAACATCGCGACGCTGAACGGTTATAGCATCCAGCGCATTATCACCGGTTGCCCGCACTGCTTCAATATTTTGAAGAACGAATACCCCGAATTGGGCGGAACGTACGAGGTGTTGCATCACACCCAGTTCATTCGGGAGTTGATCGAAAACGGGAAACTCCGGATGAAAGGAGATGCTCCGTTCAAAGGGCGCCGCATTACCTTCCATGACCCTTGCTACCTCGGTCGGGCCAACGACGAATACCTGGCCCCTCGTGAAGTCATTGCCAAGCTTGACGCAGAATTATTGGAAATGCGCCGATGTAAGCAAAATGCCATGTGCTGCGGAGCTGGCGGAGCCCAAATGTTCAAGGAAGCCGAGGCTGGTGATCGGGAAGTCAATCATGCCCGCACAGACCAAGCCTTGGAAACCCAACCCGAAGTCATCGCAACCGGTTGTCCATTTTGCAACACCATGATGACAGACGGCGTCAAAAACGCCAACCAAGAATCAAACGTTGAAGTCAAAGACATCGCAGAACTCATCGCCGAATCCGCAGATTTGCTCGAAGTCCCTGCGTCATAAATGAAATCCATGCTATTAGAAGGAAAAGTCGCCATCATTACCGGCGCATCTCGCGGAATTGGAAAAGCCATCGCACAAGAGTTCGTACAACAAGGAGCAACCGTGGCATTCACCTACCATTCATCGGAAGAGAAAGCCCGCGCATTGGAAGCCGAACTGACCAAAAATGGGGGCAACGTTCGCGGTTTCAAATCCGATGCCGCTCAAATGGACCAAGCCGAAACACTCGTGAGTGATGTGGTAAAAGCCTTTGGAACCGTCGACATTGTCGTCAACAACGCCGGCATCACGGACGACACCCTGCTCATGCGGATGAACGAAGAGCAATGGGACCGCGTCATCAACGTAAACTTGAAATCGTGCTTTGCACTGACAAAAGCCGTTATGCGGACCATGCTCAAAGCACGCTCAGGCAGCATCATCAATGTGAGCTCCGTTGTGGGAGTTCAAGGAAACGCTGGTCAAGCCAACTATGCCGCATCCAAAGCGGGGATCCTCGGCTTCACGAAATCGGTGGCGCTGGAATTGGGCTCACGCAACATCCGATGCAATGCCATCGCCCCCGGGTTCATCGAGACGGAAATGACTGCCGCATTGGATGAATCCACCGTGCAGGGCTGGCGTGATGCCATTCCACTGAAGCGCGGCGGCCAACCCGAAGATGTGGCCCAATTGTGCACCTTCTTAGCAAGCGACATGAGTTCATACATCACGGGACAAACCGTCTGCATTGACGGCGGTATGATCACTGCATAAGGCAATGAACATGAGTTTTCCGCGGGACTGGGTGGTGGATGCAGCATGGTGGCAATGGGCGCTCGTCGTCGGAATGGCCGCGCTGACGGCGGCTGTCCTGTACGGTTGGAAAACCGGCATCGCGCGGAACACAACAGGTGGAGGATTGACCCCCATCGGTCGCTTGTTTTTGGGGACCCTTCGGTTTGCGGTATTGGCGGCACTGGGATTTTTGCTGCTCGAACCGCTCATTCGCAATCAGACGTTCGACGAGGAGCGCCCGGTGGCCATCGTGTTGATGGATGAAAGCCGATCGATCACTGCTAGAACAGATTCGACCGCTTTCGCGGAATCAGCAAATCAATGGACCACACAGCTGCAGGAGCAACTTGAAATGGCAGGGTTGGATGTGGAACTCTACGGTTATAACAAGGAATTGCGCTCCGTAGACCCTGAGGGAAATTGGAATTGGAACGGCAGCCAAACCAACCTCTCTGCAGCCATTCAATCGTTGAACACGCGCATTGAAAATCGGAATGTGGCAGGGATGGTCCTGGTCTCCGACGGCCTAGTCAATCGCGGAGCTGCACCAGATTACGGCATCGCATGGCCAAACACACCGGTTTGGACTGTCGGAGTCGGTGACACCACAGTAGTCCGTGACCGTTGGATTGGAAGGGTTCAACACAACACTGTAGCTTACCTCGGCAATCAATTTCCGGTGGAAGTGTATGTGGAAACCCAAGGGTACCAAGGCGCAACGACACGTGTGGAAATTTACCAAGGGGCTCAGACGGTCGCGAGCGCTGAACGCTCCGCTTCTTCGAATCGGGAAACACAAAAATTTTCGTTCATGCTCACGGCAAGTCAGCTCGGCATGCAAGCCTTTGAGGTTCGCGTGGCTGCCGTCGACGATGAATTCGACAAGCTAAATAACCGCCGCGTGAATTACATCGAAGTCCGCGAAAGTCGACGTCGAATCACCTGCATCGCCAACGCCCCAAATCCCGATTTGGGTGCAATCCAAATGGCCCTTGCTCCGCTTGAAGCATACGAGCTTGAGACGTTTGTGCTGTCGACCCTGAAAGATGGAGCAGCCCTCACTGAAGCCCTCACCAAATCCGATGTCGTCATCGCGCACAACTTGCTAGGCACTGCCTTTGGCGGTCTGTCGTGGCTGCGGCTCCTCGGAATGAACGAAGTCCCGGTTTGGTGGATAGGCGCCTCCGAAGCAACGACCTCTTTCCTCCAATCTAAGAACACTTTGGGCGTACAGCTCACAAACACGGGAGACTTGAGCCAGACCCATCGCTGTCGCTTGAACCCGAATTTCAGCATGCTCTCCTTTCCCGAAAACACGGAGGCAGCCCTTCGGTCATACCCGCCTTTGCTAGGTCCTTTTGAACAAGCGAACTGGACACCCGCTTGGTCACCCATTCTGTTTCGGCAATTCGGGGATGTGGAAACCAACGATGCGTTTTGGGCAGCGCGCAATACCGCAACCAGCCCAAGGCAAATCTTGACCATAGGTGAAGGCATTTGGAGGTGGCGAATGCGCGGATTTGCTCGTGAAAATGACCACACCTTGTTCAATGAATTCATTCAACGACAAGTCCAATTTCTCGCAGCGAAAGATTCACGCAAGCGGCTCACCGTCCAAACCGAAAAACGCACCACCACAGATGATCGCGTTTTGTTCCAAGCCCAAGCATTCGACGCAGCTTGGAACCCCACTGCTGATGCCACCATCCAGCTAGTGCTCACCGACGAACGCGGGCAAGTTTTCTCTCAAACCATGCTACCCGCCTCCAATGGCTACGCAGCTGATTTCGGAAGAATGCCCGAAGGTGCCTACCAATGGACAGCCGAGTGCAACCTGCAAGGGACGGATTACACGTCATCTGGCAACATCATTGTTGAAGACATCCCCATCGAGCAAATCAGTTTGGCTGCTGACTTCGGCATGCTCACCCGCATCGGAAGCTTGACCGGTGGTGGATTTCTAGGTCCGTTGACTGCGACTTCACCCGAAAGCATCGTGAATAGCATGCAAGCGGAAGGCATCCCCTCAATTATCTTGCATGAACAGACGACACTCCAAGATGCAGTTGATTGGTGGGTGTGGCTCATCCTGTGCTTGACGTTCCTTAGTTTGGAATGGGTTTTACGCCGAAGGTCTTTGGGCTATTAACAAACCTCCAATTTTTATGAAATCCGCTCGGGTCAGGCGGTGAACTCACTAGGAAGGTGTAAATTACCTGCATGTCACAACAACCCAATCCCGCAAACATGCGGCGCCTCCTCTACCTCGTTCTTGCTTTTGCTCCTGTACTCTTATTATGGGGCTCATTGACGGTCACCATTCCCTCCGGATATGCTGGCCTGCTCTTTCATACATTCGGAGATGGCATTGACCCCTCCGAAGATCCCATGAGTTCTGGTTTTCATTTCAAAGCACCTTGGAACAAGGTGTACGAATACGAAATTCGACAAAAGGAGCGCATGGAGCGCCTGGAAGTCCTGAGTTCCAACTTGCTCAAAATCGAAATGGACATGACCGTATTCTACCAGCCTGATTTCAGTCAGCTCGGTCTCCTCGAAATTGAACGGGGGAAGAACTACGAAGAAAAAGTGGTCGTTCCGGCCATGCGTTCCGTGGCGAGGGAAGTCATCGCCAAATACTTGCCCGAAGAATTCAACACCACCAAGCGCGAAGAAATTCAAGATGAAATCGACGAGCGCATGCGGTTGAAATTGTCAGAAAATTACTTGCAGCTCAACGACGTATTGATCCGCAACATCCGACTCCCTAAGAAGCTCGAAGAAGCGATTGAGCGAAAGCTACAGCAGGAGCAGGAGTCGTTGGAATACGAATTCCGATTGGAAAAAGCGTCGAAAGAAGCGGAAAGGATGCGCATCGAAGCGGAAGGCATCCGGGACTACCAAGAAATTGTTTCCCGTGGAATCAGCCAAGAATTGTTGAAGTGGAAAGGCATTGAAGCGACCTCTGCGCTCGCGAACAGCCCCAATTCCAAAATCGTGGTCATCGGCTCAGCAAAAGACGGATTGCCTTTGATTTTGGGCAACAACTGAGGAAAGCCGTTCAAATTTAGATTGCAATAAAAAACCCGCCGACTGGCGGGTTTTTTTACTCAAGGGTCTGCCTTGTGTGAATGTCGTCTAGCGTTTAAGCCTCGACGTAAGTTCCTTTCGCTTTCGCTTGCGCAATCGCCGCTTTCAAGCCAATCTTGCTGATCGTGCGCATGGCCGAAGTAGAAACACGTAATGTGACGTACGTTCCATCTTCCGCATTGTAAAAACGCTTCTTTTGCAAGTTTGGGTAGAACGTACGCTTCGTGCGACGCTTGGAGTGGGAAACGTTGTTTCCAACCATTACCTTCTTACCTGTAAGTTGACATACGCGGCTCATAGCTTAGCTTTTTTCGGACGGCAAAGAAACGAAACAAATTGCTTCATTCCAACACTGCAATCAACTTCTCTGCGAATTCTGCTCCTTCAATGCACGAACCAACCAAGCCAAGCACTCCAATACCGTCCGATCGATATTCCGGCCTCGGTGATTGCCCAATTGCAACAGGCGAGTTTGGGTCGTTTTTTCGGATGCCAATGCTATCCAAATGGTGCCCACGGGCTTATCCGGTGTTCCGCCTGTAGGCCCCGCAATCCCTGATGTCGCCAATGCGTATGTGGTGCTGAACTTTTCACGTGCTCCCTCAGCCATTTGACGCACAACCTGCTCACTGACGGCTCCATGCGTCTGCAATTCAGCCTTTGAGACACCCAGCATGCGAAACTTCACTTCATTGGCATACGCAACCACCCCTCCCTCAAAAACAGCACTCGACCCAGAAATAGCGGTGATCCTTGAGGCGAGGGTGCCGCCCGTGCACGATTCAGCAGTGGATATGGTAGCACCAGCATCCGCTAACGCTTTGACCAATACCTCAGCCAAAGGGTTGTCCTCCTCAGCCACGATATGATCACCTGCCAAGCTCAGAAATTCTGAAAAAGCACGATCCACGTTGGCTTTCGCATCCAAACCCATTGCACTCAACCGAACCCGGACTTGACCCGGCGCCGGGAGGTATGCGATGTGGATGCCTTTTTCGGCAAGTGCTTCCTCCCAATCGGCCACTTGGGCGCTCAGGAAACTCTCCCCAACCCCTTGCGTCAACGCCGTCCGATGGTATCGCACGGGCAATGTCCATTTCGCCAGCACTTTCGGGATGACCTCCTCCACCATCAATCCCTTCATTTCATACGGAACCCCCGGCATGCTCACCACCACCTGGTCCTTCCCATTTCGTCGCTCATCGAACCACATGCCCATGGCCGTGCCACGAGGATTTGGCAAAACGGTACAATCCGCTGGCAGCATGGCTTGATCGACGTTGACGGGAAGCATCGGCAAGCCGCGCCCTTCAAACCAAGCCGTAATCCTTGCGAGCACAGCTTCATCCCGCACCAACTTTGTAGCGAAGTAGGTTGCGAGGACCTCCTTGGTGATGTCGTCTCGGGTCGGTCCCAACCCACCGGTCATCAACACCAAATCCACCCTGCTCAACGCCTCATTCAGTGCTCGATTGATTTCGTTCGCCTCATCAGAAATCGATGTGATGCGGTGCAGCGCTATGCCGTATTTGGTCAGCTCCTGCCCCATCCATGCCGAATTAGTGTCCACGGTTTGGCCCAAGAGCAATTCGTCCCCAACGGTAATGATTTCTGCGATCATGGCGCGAAAATACGGCGCAAAAAAAGCCCCTCACCAACGGGCGAGGGGCTTTCGCAAACTGTTTTCAATCTTACTGGATCGCCAATCGGATTACGGCTTGATGATCGCCTTGGGAAATGTTTACCAAGTAGATACCAGGCGCCCAAGCTGACGTTTCCAACCGTTCAACCAAAGCCGAAGTCTGCATGGAAAGCACACGCTGACCTGTCAAGCTCCAAACATCGATTTGGTGCGCTCCAGGGCGGTTGATGACCAATTCCACTTGATCGTCCGCTGGGTTCGGGTACAAGTTGATGTCATTGAGATCAATCGGTTCGGCAATGCCTACCCAATCCTCGTATTCCAAACTTGCGCAATCGCCCAAATCATCCGAAGGCACACGCAAGTGCACGATGTCATTGATATCAGCTGGGTCTTCATCGCCCCGAACGTGCAAGCCAGGCTCAAAGTCTCGTTGGTAAATGATTTCAAGCTGACCGTTCACCACGTCAGGTGCAATGGAACCGAAGACTGCTTCATACCCATCGAAGTCCTCGTCAGGCGTGAGGTCGCACGCTTCGTCTGCGTTCCATGTCATGCCGCCATCGTTCGAGTGAACAAGGAATTGGTGACGGTAGTTCTGCGCGCCCGTGGAGAAGTTCTCCATGATGGCGGAATACGTCACGTACAAGTTACCGGAAGCGTCCGATCCGATGCTCGGGAAACCTGCACAGCCCACATAGTAAGCAGCAATTTCATCGAAGTCCAGGGTTCCGCTTTCATCGTAGTCGTATGAGTAGCCGATGATTTGAGCGCTGTCGGCGCCCATGGATTCATTCCAGTACGCCAAACCGTTGGTTCCTGGGAAGTAGCTGGTCGTGCCGTCGATGGTGTCGGCATCCATGTAGTACATACTGCCGTATGAAACGTGAACTTGACCGTAGGTATCGACGTGCACATCGCCTGCGCCGTCGGTGTTAAAGTACTCTTGGAACAATCCGTCGTCGTTGTAGTCCTCAGCGTATTCCTCGCCTTCTGGCAAGCCCATGTCGGCTACGTACAAATCCACTGGAAAGTCCACCAACAATTGCTTTTCCCAGGTTTCACCGTTGTCCTGAGAGATCATGACAAATGAATCGCTGAAATCATTGAATGCAGCGAAAGCGATCGTATTTCCACGTGCGTGAATCGCATAGGTGTCTCCGCTGAAGTTGGCGAAATTCGAGCTATCCAACTCGGGGAACGTGTGGTCGATGACGTCCCACGTATCACCGCCATCCTGTGATCGGTAGTAGAGCATGCAGCCATCCTGGCCGTTGTGCACCAATCCTCCGTTTGCGGTAGGCGTGGTGATGCAAATGACGTGAAGGCTATTGCCGTCTTCGCCACCCGCAGCCATTCGAGGCCACAATTTTCCAACTTCGATATCACTGGGCACGGAAGCTTCACTCCAAGCACCTGAACCCGCATCGCGCCATGCCATGTGCAACGGGGTATCAATGCCGGGGTGACTCACCACAACTTCTCGGCCACTCGCTGTGTGCACGATCGAAGGCCAACCGATGCGGACCGACTCGATGCGTTCATAGGCAATCTCTCCCCAAGCGGTTCCGTCGTAGAAGTTGTAACCCGTTCCGCGGTCGCTGAAGGGCGTCAACTCCAAGCTGAACGTCCACGCTGCCGAAACGGCGTCCGCTCCGCCTGCCATACGATCGTCAATCGCTGCGTTTGACTGGAGGTCATACTGTGTGTAACCGATGACCTGGCGCTGAACCACCAACTCACGGTTTTGAATGTGCTCAATGTCCGTGTCGGATTGACCTTCCAATGGCTGCTGTGGTCGCTCGCTGAAATCTGCAATCTGCATTACAGGCATGGGAGCCGCAACACGCAGCGCTGGAGCCATCTGCGGAACATCTTCGAGCAAAGTTTGGCCAGGCGACTGAACCGACTGGGCAAATCCTGAAAGGGCGCACGCGCCAATCATCAGGACAATCAGGGTAAAATGCTTCATATGGTTTTTGGTTTTGAGCTGAAAAAGTACCTCAAACCAACCAAAAATTCCAATTCTGAGCCCGTTACTTATTCAGATTTCGACAACCGCGCCAAAATGGTTTCGCTTCCGGTCACCTTTTGGTCGAGTTCTACGCAAATCTCGGCATCTAAAGGGAGGAAAATATCGATGCGCGAACCGAATTTGATAAAGCCCACTTCGTCTCCAGCTTTCAACTCTTGCCCCTCTTCCATGTACCAACAAATTCGTCGAGCCACGGCGCCTGCGATTTGACGAAAGAGCACTGTGCCGTGTGCTCCCTCAATGACGTGTGTCGTGCGCTCATTTTCGGTGCTTGATTTGGGGTGCCAGGCCACGAGGTATTTTCCAGGATGATAGCGCGCAGCTAAAACTTTTCCTGACAATGGCGCCCATTGCGCATGCACATTCAGCGGACTCATGAAGACGCTGATTTGAATGCGTTCGTCCTGGAACCATTCCGTTTCCCTTACGCGTTCTATGACCACCACCTTTCCATCACTCGGACAAAGGATTTCCGACGCATCGTCGCTGCCAATTCCACGTGAAGGCATGCGGAAAAAATTGATTACCAATCCCAATAGCACCGAACACAGGACGCCTGACACCGCCAATCCCCAGGTCGGAATGAGCGCATTCAGCAGACCCATGAATGCCGCTGAAAACAACAATGCGATGACTAAAGTGGCTCTTCCTTCGCGATGAAAAATCATGGGAACAAGAATTTCAAGGTGGATTCAAAAGGCAGCAAAGATAGCAGGATGGCGTACACTGGCGCCGTCAAAATGAAGCCGTCAAACCGGTCCATCACGCCGCCGTGACCGGGCATGATTGAACCCGAATCTTTGATGCCATTCCGGCGTTTCCAAGCGCTTTCAATCAAATCTCCACTGGTCGCCAAAACCGCAACGACAGGTCCCATCCACACGAAAGACCATCCCCACAAAAACACTGCGAGTATGGCCGCCGCCGCTCCTCCTCCGAAGAGCCCTTCCCACGATTTTCCAGGTGAAACCCTTGGCATCAACTTGTGGCTGCCCAACGGTTTACCCACGAAGTAAGCACCTGAGTCATTCACCCAAATCATGAAGATCAAACTGAGCAACACGGACGGTTCATAGCTTCCTGAACCCTGCCATGGAATCCCGACCATCACACTCAACCACAACATTACAAAAGCTGCAAATCCCCAAACCGTTGCAGCGGATGCTCGCTTAGATCCTTGTTGGAACTCGCGAACAGCCATCGAGGCAATGGCTACCCACAGAGTGGCGTGGGTCCACGGGCCGAGCATGATGGCTCCGATGACCACGACGCCAAAAATCAGCCCAGAGGTACTTCGAATGAGCGTTTCTTTCATTGCGCTTCGAATGCTGTTGGATTTTGATCAGATAGAATTGCCATGGCACGATCGGCATCCTCGTCTTGAACAAGTAATTCAACGAGCCCAAAGAGGTAGCTGCTGTCCCGTTTGTTCAGCACAACCGCAGGGATATTGTGGCTTTCAAGCACCGTGCGACGCAATTCTACAGCAGGAGGAAAGCCGTCGGAGTAGACGACGGTCCAGCCATTCATTCGGAAACGGGCTTATCCTCGTTCTCCTCTGCGTCAGCCGCTGTAATATCCCCTGCTGTTGGTGACTTCAGCGGCTTTTCATCTGTTGATTCTTTCTTTGATTCATCCTTCGGAGCGCTCAATGGTTCTGCTTTTTTGAACGGTCGCGCGCCCAAGATGCGCTCAACATCTTCCCGAAAGATGACCTCATTTTGAAGCAAAGAATCGGCCAGTGCACTGAGCTTGTCATGGTTCGTTTGCAAGATTTCTTTTGCACGGGCATACGCCCCTTCGATGATCTTGCCTACCTCTTCGTCAATGATCCGTGACGTTTCCTCCGAGTACGGTTTGGTAAACATCTGGTCTCCTCGGCTATCGTAATAGCTGCGGTTTCCGATGCGTTCATTCAATCCGTAAACAGAAACCATCGCGTATGCTTGCTTCGTCACCTTCTCCAAATCGCTCAGCGCACCCGTTGAAATTTTATTGAAGACCAAGTCCTCTGCCGCACGTCCGCCCAGCGCAGCACACATTTCGTCCAACATTTGCTCGGTCGTTGTGATCTGTCGTTCCTCGGGTAAGTACCAAGCTGCTCCCAAGGATTGACCGCGTGGGACAATGCTGACTTTCACCAACGGCGAAGCGAACTCCACCAACCAACTTACCACGGCATGGCCCGCTTCATGGAATGCGATGGTGCGTTTCTCCTCATCGGAGATGATCTTGGTGCGTTTCTCCAATCCACCAATGATGCGATCGACCGCATCCAAGAAATCCTGATGCGTGACCTTTTCGCGGCCTTTTCGTGCGGCATAGAGGGCCGCTTCGTTGCAAACATTGGCGATATCCGCTCCGCTAAAACCTGGGGTTTGGCGTGAAAGGAAGTCAACGTCGATGGAATCGTCCACTTTGATGGGGCGAAGGTGCACTTCAAAAATTGCACGACGCTCCGTCAAATCCGGCATGTCCACATAAATCTGCCGATCAAATCGGCCTGCACGCATCAACGCCTTGTCCAAAATGTCCGCACGGTTTGTCGCGGCCAAAATGATGACTCCGCTGTTTGTTCCAAACCCATCCATTTCAGTGAGCAACTGATTCAATGTATTCTCGCGCTCATCATTCGAGCCTAGGCTGGCGTTCTTACCACGCGCACGACCGATGGCATCAATTTCGTCGATGAACACGATCGCTGGCGCCTTTTCTTTGGCTTGCTTGAAAAGGTCACGCACACGAGAAGCGCCCACCCCAACAAACATCTCCACAAAATCAGACCCGCTCAGCGAAAAGAAAGGAACTTGTGCCTCACCCGCGACGGCTTTTGCCAGCAGGGTTTTTCCTGTGCCGGGAGGTCCGACCAATAACGCGCCTTTCGGAATCTTCGCTCCGAGGTTGGTGTACTTCTCTGGTGCTCGCAGAAACGCTACGATTTCTTCCAGTTCTTCCTTAGCTCCGTCCAATCCAGCGACGTCTCCGAAGTTGACATCGGTACCTTTACCCTTCTCAAACAACTGAGCCTTGGATTTACCAATGTTGAAAATCTGGCCGCCACCGCCGCCACCGCCACCCAGTCGGCGCATGATCAACACCCATACACCGATCATCAAAGCGAAGAATATCACGTAAGTCAGCATCTGCTGCCCCCACTCATTCACAGGTTCATACACATAAGTGAAGGCATTGGATTCAGACATGGTCTTCAAATCGTCCAAGTACGCATCACCGGCAGGCACGTTCACCCAGTAATCAGCGCCTTGGTAGACCGATTTCAAAAACCCCGGGTCTTCTGAATCGCTTTTCAACGCTTGACGCGCTTCTTCAGTTAAGTAGACGCTCGCGCGCTGCCCATCAAAAACCAACCGTTTCACCTTGCCGGCTTCTACGTTTTGCTTTAGCTCTACCCACTGAATTTCACGACCGTCTTGACTGGTATTCATCATGAGCATGCCCAGAAGCATGATGCCAATGACCGCATAAATCCAGTAGAAATTCATTGAAGGCTTCTCACCCCCCGTCGTGCCCGAAGGCTTTTTATCTTGCTCTTCCATCGATTAATTCAAACTTCTTCAAGGGTCTCAATGTTCGCATCACCCCACAATTCCTCCAACGCATAGCGCTGTCTCGCTTCCTCATGAAAAACGTGAACCACAATGTCACTGTAATCCAAAATCGCCCATTCCCCATTGCGCAAACCCTGCTTGCCCCATGGCTTTTCGCTGACTTGTTCCGCTGTCACTTTTTCCACTGAATGGGCCAGTGCTTCAACTTGGGTACGGCTGGTGCCGTGGGCGACCACAAACCAACCAGCCACAGCATGTGGTACTTGACGCAGATCCAAAATGGTAATTTGCTTGCCTTTGACTTCTTGCAAGCCATCGATGACAGCTGATAACAAGGGCGTTCCAGGAAACTGGGCAGGACTTTTCATTCAAGGGTATTCAGCGCGAAAGATACGATGCATAACCTGATACGCGATTGGGCTGCTTGCGAAAACATGCCAACTTTGTCGCGTAAATTCACGGTCGGCCATGAATCCTTTGTTTGTCCACCATCAACAGCTTCCGAGCACCAATGATTTTGCACTCCAATGGCTGAAAAGTGCCGATGCTGGGGAAACGATGGTGGTGACCACGGACGACCAAATCAAAGGCAGAGGCCAGCGGCATTACGAATGGGATCAACAACCGGGATTGGATTTGGCTTGGACTCTGGCCCACAAGCGAGACGCCACGCGGACAACGCAATTTGCCGCTTCAGCTCCCTTTGCGTTCAACAAGTCGATCGCATTGCGGGTATGTGCAGTCGTAGAATCCATGCTTCCCCAGCATGTTGAAATCGGCATCAAATGGCCCAATGATATCATGTTGCGAGCGGGCGCAACTCATGATGTTTGGCAGAAATGCGCTGGTTTGCTCATCGAAAACACGTGGCGTGGAAGCCATTGGGAAGGGGTGGCATTGGGCATTGGCATGAATGTGCATTCTACCCGTCATACCGAATCGGGTAGGATAGCGCTCTCAGATGTGGGACCATCGATTCCTGACTTGCAGACGATAAGTAAGCAACTCTGTGCTGACATTTCCCCGTTGCTCATGACCCAACAAACGGGGCAAGCGGACGAATCAGCCTACCAACATCGGCTGATCGGTCGGAATGCATGGGAGGTTTACACCCATTGTGGGGTGACCGGAAAAGGCCAAATTCAAGAGGTGGATAACCATGGAAGACTCTGCATGCAATGGGAATTGGCGGGGGACCTTCTCATTGTCCAGGATTCGAAGGAATTGACCTGGGATTGGCTGAATCGCTAGGCCGGAAACGAAGCTTCTGCTGCGGCTGCCATCCCAGAAAAAATGGCCTGAAGCGGCTTCTCAGCCATCATTTTCATGAACGGATTGAGGTCCGCATCGCATTGAATTTGCAGGGAGCAATGATTCTCTCCTTGGGGTTCCAATATCACCTCCAGTTCAAAGCGTATTGGCGTTCCTTTTTGTGAAACATACTTCACTCGATGAGGATTGGATTCATCCACGTTTTTGATGATCACACTGAACCCACCGGTGACTTTGAATTGACATTCCGCCCCCTCTGCTTTGAATTCCTGGACATGTTCTTCAGGCAAAAGCGCGGCCAAATTCGCCGGATCCGACAAGTGGGTTTTAAGGAATTCCGCTGAACGGCCTACCGAAATGGTGGGACTCTCAATCATCATGCCTCAGCGGGGTTTTTGGCGATGTATGCATCACTCCATGCCACCGGGTCTTGATTCCAATTATCGAGTAGAGCACGTTGTTCGGTATTCAAGTACCCTTCTTGGGTAGCTTGGTCTAACATGGTGGGGTAATCAGTCAAGGTAATCCATTTGCATTGCGCGTCTTCAAAAGAGCGTTGTGCAACATCAAAACCGTAGGTAAAAATGGCAATCAACCCCTTCACTTCCACATCGGCCTCGCGCAATGCCTCTACCGCCTTCAAGCTGCTCCCTCCGGTTGAGATCAAATCTTCAATAACAACAACGTTGGAAAGCACGGTTAAATCGCCTTCGATAGCGTTGGTGAGTCCGTGTTCCTTGGGCTTCGAACGCACATAAACGAATGGAACGCCGAGCTCTTGTGCAATCAAGGCCCCTAAGGCAATTCCGCCGGTCGCCACCCCTGCCACCGCGTCGACCCTTCCGAATGCGTTTTCAATCACCTCAACGCTCAATTGACGGATGAAGGTGCGCACCGCGGGATGACTTAATGCTTTACGATTGTCACAATAAATGGGTGATTTACGTCCGCTCGCCCACGTAAAAGGTTCATTAGGACGGAGTTGGATGGCTTTGATTCGGAGCAAAAATTCCGCAACTTTTCGCCTACTTTCATCGGACAAAATCATGGCACGAATGTATGAAGTTTACATCATGAATCGGCCCGTCATTTTTCAAGAAAAAGCAAACGTTTCAGAACGTTCGCTAGTCATTCGTGAGCCCAGTAATCGCACGTTGAAAGAACTGCCTCAGCTGATTCGGCAACACACCGAAATTGAGTCATTTGTATTGCTCAGTGACAACCCCGAGCAGCTATGGATGCAATTTTGCTATGCGTACAAAGAAGTTCTAGCGGCAGGATGTGTGGTGCAAAATGAGCACAATGCATTTTTGTGGATCGAGCGAAATGGAAAATGGGACTTACCGAAGGGTAAAGTGGAGCCCGGTGAAGGCATCGAAGAAGCGGCGGTCCGAGAGGTCGAAGAGGAAACCGGAATCGGAGCATTGACCTTGCAAGCGGACTTGGGCAAAACCTATCACACCTATGAAGAGGGTGGTATTCCCATTTTGAAAACAACATTTTGGTTCAAGGCACATCACGAAGGCGGCGCCACGGCGGGCACTCCTCAAACTGTGGAGGGCATTACTGGGGTGCATTGGAAACCCCTCCCATTCGACGTGGAAATCCTGAACCAAACCTACCCGAGCATTCGTGCTTTGGTGGAGCGCGCCGCGGAGATTGGTTAATCTTTAGGCAGCATTTTTACAAGCCGTGATTCGAGCCCCAAGCTCGGCAGTGGTATGTCACGGCCGCTGAGTTTTCCCTCTTCATCAAGAACGACCACTTGTGGGACCACAACAGCACCCAATTGTTCCATGACTCTCGGCGAATTCCCCACCCACCCAACAGTTTCATCAAGTGTCCTGCGGCCAGACAGCGTCTCGCGCCACTCCGTTTCATTCACATCGAGGGAAAGAACGACCCAGCACACATCTCTTCGGTCCATTGATTCCGCAATTTGATTGAACATTTCGCGCTCTCGACGAGCCGTAGCTGACCCATTTTTCACCAATAGCACCACCGTCCAAGGCTGCCTACATTGTTCCTTGATGGAGCCTAGTTCACCGTTTGGCAAGGTCCATGGAATATCCCCCACCATAGACCCAGAACAGCCGACTTGACGGTCGACGATCAAGGCTTCATACGCCTCAAAAAATGGCTTTGGAAAAGGAATGGTCTCCCAAACCAATTTGGTGTAAGCATCCGGTGCCTGTAATGCTTTATCCAACCAAGCGGCAGCCAACATCGAAGCCGATGCATTTTTCCAACTGGGACCCATCGAAACGGCGAGCGAATCGCGATCTGCGAGGAAAATGGCATCATTGATTTTGGACCAATCCACCTCATCATCTTGCCACCAATCCCCGAAAACGAGCTGCCAACTTCCGAAGCCGCCCGGTGACTTGAGCAGACTTTCCCAAGACCGTTCAGAAGCAGCAAACGGACTTTCATTCCACAAAGAATCCAAGGTCCGCTTTGATCGGCCTGCATTCGTCGCTGCAATCAATTTCATCTGCCAAAGAATATCGCGCTCCATCGATTCTTCAGCCTGCTGAATCGACGCTTCCCATCCCCTTTGAAAAGTGCTGTCCAGGTTTGCGATCAAGGCATTCAAAGAATCACGCCCTTGCAGTCCCACGCCACTCGTCCGTAAGACGAGTGACTCGGCCCTCAAATCATTGGCACGACTCAAGAAGCCCATCAAGGAATCCAATGACGCTGTGGGATGCATGCCCAACCAAGACGAGATCCCCGGACTACCCCAAAGCCTCTGTGGCACCCGCCTCCCAGGGGCCAGGTGCAACTCGGCTTTTTCATCCGGTCGCACCATGACCATCCACGACCAAGGCGGTGCCACGAGTTCGAATAACGCGGTTGACTTTAGTTCCCCGATATCCCATGAAAAGTTCCCTGATTCATCCACTAAAATCTCATTTCGCCATGTTGCGAGTTGAAGCCCAGGATAGGTCACTTCTTTGACGTGAATCAAGCTCGGTGACGTTTCAAAATCAATCAATCGGCCATTCAACGATGTCCCCTGGGCCATCCCCATTTGCATCAGCCATCCCATGAGGCCCGCCAACAACAAGCCACGATGCACCTTCCAAATACTATTCACCTTGCGACAATTGCATTCCATCCGGCACGAAGGACGCGACATCTCCGTTATTTCGAAGGATTTCGCGCACCACATTGCTGTGTATGTGGGCGTATTCGGGATCAGTAAAGAGAATGACCGTTTCGAGGCTCGGATGTAGCGCCTTTGTCATTTGGGCAATCGTTCGTTCGTATTCAAAATCGCCGCCGTTGCGGACCCCGCGAATAAGCCATCCCGCTTCCACACTGCGGCAAAAATCAGCGGTCAATCCTTCGAATGAAGCCACACGAACAGTTGGAAACCTGCTCGCCACTTGACTCAACCACTTCATACGCTGTTCAAGGGTAAACATGGATGTTTTCGCAGAATTCACCCCAATACCGAGGATGATTTCGTCAAAAAGCGGCACAGAACGCTCGAGGATATTCAAGTGCCCCCGTGTGATGGGGTCAAACGATCCAGGAAATACAGCGCGTTTCATGTGTTATGGATTTAGACTTGGCAAGTGAAACAAACTAAAGTGCACATGACCGTATTTGCGGGTTTCCACGTAATGCGGTTTTCGCGAAACATCGGTCCGCTCTCCGTGCTCCAAGATAAACCAACCGCCCGGCACCAACAAAGTTCCCGTCAAAACCGCCTCGGGCAAGGCTTCCAATTGGGGCAAATCATAAGGCGGATCGGCAAAGACCAAATCATATTGCGTCAAAGATTTGCGGACGAATTGCAAGGCATCAGCCCGAATGACTTGCCAACCTTCAATTTCCCAATTCCGCATCAGATTCGAGATGCCGCGCACTGCTCCAGGGTTTTGCTCCACGGAGGTGACCGCTTCGCTCCCTCGACTCAAAAATTCCAAAGCCACCATACCCGTTCCGGCAAATAAATCCAGCACCGACAGGCCCTCCAATTCCACCCTTGAGTTCAACAAATTGAACAAACCTTCGCGACCAAAATCCGTGGTCGGTCGACCTTGGAATCCTTTGGCAATTTTCGGCCTGCGCCCCTTCCATTGACCTCCTGTGATGCGCATTTAAACTTCAGTGATTAGCAAAAAACAATGCATCCCAATCGCCCGCAGGTTCTGGTTGAGAGACGATCCAATTCCAAGGAGTTGGTTCTGCTTCGACAGATTCGAAAAAGCGATTGAACTGTTGCTTCAATTCTAACGTCATTGACTCTACACCGCCCAACTTAATTTGGACATCCGAGGATTCAATTTTGATGCCATCGCGAACCATGGCATTGACACAGTGGTACAAAACCCCACTCCCTTCCATGTCATCCGTAACGGTGCACCACGACAAGCTTCCAGCATCGAATCGGCACATCATGGCGCGGTTTGTTCCAGCTAAGACGCTCACGGTAACGGCATTTTCACCCGTCGATGCCAACTGGGACTGGGCTTCCAGCCACCCCAATGCCACAGATGCCCAACGGGCTTTTGGCCAACTGGTATTCAACAACTCGACTTCTCTCCCGTGTCCTCCTTCAATCAAACTTAACTCCTCACCCAATCGCTGCGAGAGGAACCCACGGCAACCCTCGCTGCGGACGCCGTGGTGTAGAGTGAGGATGGCTTCTTCAATACCTTCTGCAACTGCAGCAGGCATCAGGGTAACCTCAGGAAATAAACGGGTAAGGGTTACTTGTTCAGCTTGCTTGAAACGGTCGGCTAGAGCTGTCCACTCTGCTACATCATCAACCTGACCGAACTCTTCTACGCGTCCATCATTCGTGCAAATCCAACGCAAAACCACGCCGTCCCATCCCAAGATGAGGTTTGCTTTGGTCGATTGATTAATTCCGCCAGTTTCCATCGGTATGCGCTTCCGTCAAGGAGCCGAAACGCAAGGTATCCTTTTTTACTTTCTCCCGTCCAAATGGCGTGGGATCCTTCACCAATACCGTCGACAGCGTCAATCCACCCGATTCTGTGCTGTCGGTTTCCAACATAAACCGCTCTCCCGTGAGGGGGTTGAACCAAAGCTTGTCCACATCGACCCGCGGAAGCCGCTTCGCATCGCGCACTTCCGGCGTGAAATTCTCAGCATGAAATGACGTGTAGATGACATCTCGCACTTTATAGACCGTCGAATCCATGGCGATCAAATCAATCAAGGATTCCTCCGTAATCCCCATTTCTTCAGCGACCAACGGAACCTCGTCACGGGTCAAAACAAAACCTTGTTCACGGCTTGCATCCTCCGGCAGGGTATCATTGAAAGAACCCATGTTGAAGCTCACTGGAATGACTTCTTGGTATAGAAATGCGCCAAGCGAATCGAAATCATTGCAATACATTCCGTAAACCCCGTGATAAGCTTCTTGCGCGTCCCGAATGTCCTTAAGCGCTTGGATTGTTTCCGAATCCACACGGGCTTTCAACTCGCGGAATTCAATTTCTTCGTCTACACTGTAGAACACTTCATACCCCAACCAAAGCGCAGCCACAGTGCCCAGCCCCATCAAGATGCGGTAGTGGGATTGCTCCATGCGCGACAACACGTAAGGCGTAGCCAAAACTGCCACAGCAATCAATGCTAAGGATGCCAACAACATCGCTGTCGGCTGGCTTTCCAACTCGTCCCCACTGAGGTACTTCACCAAAAAACCCAATCCCGAGAAAAAGAGGAAGATCGAGACGACGTACTTGTTGATTTCTTTGAAGAATGTGTCCATAGGATAGAATTCAATCAGGTCTTGCTGTAAACCGATTGCGAATCTACAACACTTCAGCACGTCAGCAAACTGCCAATGCGATGAATCGCCACGTACCTTCGCCAACATGTTGGAGGGTTCAGAACAAATCGAGCAATTCATTGACCGCATGGGGCAGCATTTCCCTCATGTTCCGACACCGGGTCAAGGTTTACTCATCCACGCACTTGCCCGTTTCTTCTTCAGCACCCAACCCCGATGCACGCTTATGATTCGTGGATATGCGGGAACGGGAAAAACAACAAGTGTGGGTGCATTGGTCGGCGTATTGCGACAATACGGACAGCGCCCTGTCTTGTTAGCACCCACAGGTCGGGCTGCCAAAGTCATGCAATCGTATGCGCGGATGTCCGCTTCGACCATCCATCGACACAGCTACCGAACGGGCAAATCGAGTGACGGTTGCCCGGCGTTTGGGTTGGCGCCAAATACGCGAGAAAACACCGTTTTCAGTGTGGATGAAGCTTAAATGAATGGCGAGGGTGGCGACCG
>Ga0181576_10001009_pt1 | contig 21426 bp, 19 predicted proteins | sample 101ome_22_FD_132464 | JGI IMG/M metagenome (GOLD analysis project Ga0181576, IMG submission 132464) | Coastal salt marsh microbial communities from the Groves Creek Marsh, Skidaway Island, Georgia - 101412BT metaG (megahit assembly) | ecosystem: Environmental > Aquatic > Marine > Intertidal... | reverse complement strand
GATGTACCTCGATGCGTACGTCAATGACATCAAGTCGAAGAACGACGATGCATTGCCGGAGGGCTTTGACGAGAAGGGCTATCGCGAGCGCCGCCGCAAGGACGCCGAGAATCAGGCGCGCTGGATGTTCATCCGCGATGCCATCATGGCCGAGCAGAAACTTGAGGTAACGGACGAAGACCGCGACGAGCACTTCGACAAGATGGCTGCCCAAGGTGGCTTCACAGGCGACATGATGAAGTCCTACTATCAGTCCATGCCGCAGCTCATGGACCAGGTGGATCAGGGAATCCTCTCAACGAAGGTTTTCGGATGGCTCGAGAGCCAGATGAAGGTCACCGAAAAGGACAAGAAGGCCTACGAGAAGGAAATGAAGGACGCTTGAGCGGCGTTTCAGCGCTGACTCGGTGCTGCTTGAGCGTGATCGGAACCCGTCGACAACAGGACTGGTTCGACAAGGACCCCGCTCAAGAAAGCGCGTGCCCACCTGTTCCATCCAGCCCAACCCAGCCTCCCGATGGTCGACGATTTCCTCAAGTTCTCGAAGAGCCTGAACAGCACAACCCTGCCAAGCAGTATCTACAGCGGGCCGTTCCAGGATGCGCCCGTAGGGCAGCTTGTCCCTATGGTGGTCGAGCAGTCCAGCCGCGGCGAGCGGGCCTACGACATCTTCAGCCGCTTGCTTAAGGATCGGATCATCATCCTCGGCACGCCCATCAACGACGCCATTGCCAACTTGATGGTGGCGCAGCTGCTCTTCCTTACGTCCGAGGATCCGGAGCGCGACATCAATATCTACATCAACTCCCCAGGTGGGTCGATCGACAGCGGTCTGGCCATCTACGATACGATGCAGTATATCAAGCCCAACGTATCGACCATCTGCGTGGGCCTCGCGGCCTCCATGGGCGCCGTGCTCCTTGCCGCCGGAGAAAGCGGCAAACGAGCCTCGCTACCCAACTCGCGCATCATGGTCCATCAGCCGCTGGGAGGCGCGCAGGGTCAGGCCTCGGATATTGAAATCCAGGCGCGGGAAATCATGAAAATGAAGAAGGCCCTCTACGGCATTCTCTCGAGCCATACAGGCCAGACCCCGGAGAAAATAGAGGACGATGGCGACCGTGATTACTGGATGGGCGCCGAAGAGGCCAAGGAGTATGGGCTTATCGATACCGTACTGGTACCCGGTGCCATGAAGAAACCAGGCGCCAAAGACTAGGCCACTCGATAATCTGAGAAAAGGAAGCTCCGCCATGCTGCGCCCGACTCAGCGTCACTGTTGCCTAGGCAGAATTACGCTGATTCCGGAGGGCGGATAGGACTGTCCACACGCCGAGCGAGAACAGCCACGTGAACAACGTGGCCGTCCAAATAACCCAAGGCATGGAATCACCATAAAAGGTGAGAGCAGGGTTTCCTGCTTGAAAGACGGAAACAGGGTACCAAGCGAGGGCCAGTATCAAACCCAGCCACGCCATCTGTCGTCGGCGCGTCATGCGGGGCGCCAACCGAAGCCAGTCCCAGGCAAGAACCACAAAAAGGGCCCACATAGCCAGCGTCCCAAGCGGAAAGCCGCCGGGCAACACTATCTCAAGCCATTCCAGTCCCGTAGCCAAGCTCAAGACGTAAAACAAGATATAGACCCACACCAGGCCGTGTATGCTGTTTCTGGCCATACCTTCTACAGATCCTGCTCCTGCTTCTTGAGCATGAACACGCCTTCAGCCTGGCTGGACACCACGATCACGCCGCTCTTGAAGTACGGGTAATTGCTCCAGGAACCGGCAAAGCCCTTTACGTTGTCCGCAAACGGCGCCGTGTCGAAAGCAGCTACCTCTACCGGATTCTCCGGGTCAGTGATATCCAGAATGCGAAGGCCTGCCTGGTAGTTGGACTGATACATCAGGTTGCCGTCCACATAGAGATTGTGGTCACTGGCTCCGTTGCTGTGATAGAACTCATTGACGAGGATGGGTTCATCCAGATCGCGCATGTCCCAGATCAGGGTACGGGTGCGATCCGTGATGTCGTTCATCTCATCAAGCTCATCGTTCATGTAGAAGTAATTGTGGTCCTCACTCAGCCAACCCTGGTGCGTGTAGGCCGTGTTGGGATACTCAGCCACCGTAATCGTCCTTGGATTCGCCTTGTCGGTGACATCGGCCAGGATGAGCGCACTGCTGTTGGAGTTGAAACACACTTCGCGCCCCACGTAATCAGCATCTGACCCCCGGTAGATGACACATTGGGCGTCGTGCGTACCACCATACTTCGCCTCCGTGAAACAGCCAACAAACTCGGGATTGCCTGGATCGCGCAGGTCGAGCATGTGCAGCTGACCACCGCAGCCACCTGGACCGGATCCACTGCCCACTGCATAGCCGAACCCGGTCTCCACATTGATGATGATGTTGTGCGAGCTGGCCACGCCTCGATAGGTCATGTCCGGCTCGAAGTCGACCGGCATGTCTGCTGGATCCACCTCCAAAAGACGCGTCAGATCGAAGACCTGCATGCCATGTTCGCCCGAACCATCGGCCACGATGTAGGCGTAGTTCTGATAGGTTTTGACGTCCCGCCACCAGGCGCCAGGGGACCCTTCCGTACGCATGATCTGTCCGATGACAAACGGATTGGCAGGGTCCGAGATATCAATGAAGGACGTTCCGTCCGTGCGACCTGCCAACACGATTTCGCGTCCAGACTCCGGATCGGTCCATCCCCAGATATCGTTCAGGTTCGCACCACGGTCATTGGCCAACACATCGGTCGATACCATGGACAACAGGTCTACGCCTTCACACGGAAAGAGACCGTTTGCCAAACCATCCTCGCACTCGATCTTCTCAGTGCCGGTAATGGAGGTCATCCGGACCACTTCGGCTGCCGCAGAGCTGACCATGCTCCACGCTCCATCGGATGAGCGCTCGTAGAGGTGTGCCAGACCCGAGCCATAGTCGGCTTCCGGGGCGCCGATAGCCACAACATCGCCATCGATTACTGCCCCGACGCCGAAGCCGTTGCCCGCCTGTTGTTCAGGGGCTTCGAGCTTGACAGCGGGAATTTCAGCGTGGTGGGCATTGAAGACGAAGCCAGCCCGGTTTGCGCCCACCAGTAGATGGTGCCCTGAAAGATCCAGACCACGGCCAAAGCCGTTATGCTGCCGATCTTCTTCCGTGGCAGGCTCCGGCTGCTTCAGGGTGTTCGTATGGCTCCACGCGCCATCATCACCCTTCTCAAAGACAAACACGGCACCAAAGCGCTCGTGGTTGGGCGCGCCGACAAACAGCCGATTGCCTGCTGCAGCGACAGTCTGCCCCAAGGCGGCATTATCGCTCAGGCCGTCAGCCTCAAGCATCGCGCCCTCGGACCAACCGGATTCGGTCTGCTCGAAAACGTGGATGCCTCCCCGGCCGTCGTTCATGGCGGGTGTACCCACGAACAAGCTGCTTCCCGACCCTGCAATGGCCCAGGCGGGGGCATCCGTCACGGTGCCCATCGTGTGCCACATGTCGCCCATCTGATGCACGATGTGGACGGCGCCTTCGTCGGTCGTGCCGTTGTAGGAGGCAATCAGCCAGGTGTCGCCCACCTTGGCCATGGTCTGTGTGCGGAAGCCACCGCGCGCATAGGCCCCGCCGAACTCATGACCTTCCGGTAGATCCGGAGCGTCGATACGACCCGTTTCCGACCAGCCCCCTTCACCCTGCTCGAAGACATATACCGCACCGGCCCGGGGAGCAGCCACGAGCATGGTCGAGCCGTTCACATGGATCGCGCGGCCGAATTCGTTGCCGTGCTCGCCATCGTAGGCGCCCCAGGCGGCTACTTCCACCCAATCGCCGGCATCATTCTTGGCATACTGATGCACTGTGCCTGCAGGATTCGAGCCCGATGGCCAACCGATGGGAGCCGACCCAACGTAGAGGTGACCATCGGCCATCTCAAGGGCCCCACCGAAGCCCAGACGGGCGCCGAGCGAACCATCCGGAGCAGACTGGGCCAGAACCAGGGAAGTGCTGAAAAGAAAAAGCGTCAGGCAGGAAAAGATGCGGGACATGTCCGGTGGGGGTCTGAATAGAGTGTTACAGCATCGAAGGGCCCATACACTACCCCAAAAACTGCGAATGGGCAAGATGCAAAGGACAATCGCGCCCGGCCTCTTCCCCTTGTCAGTACCAATCAGGATACGATTGTACTGGAAATTCTGTCCCGTGGATCTCTGAGAGACATCAATCCTACCTCTTCCGACCATGTTGACCGCGACCAAGGCACGATTGAGGCGCATCTGATATAGCCCGATGCCCTGAATCAACCTTTCGATCACACATTCTGTTTTTGGACGTTGCGGCGGGGTATCATTTCTCCAAACGATACCCGCCGCACGTATGCCCCTGCGCTACTTCCTGCCGTTATTTGCTGTCGAATTGCTGCTGATGGTGCCTTCTATCTGGGCGCAAACCAATCCGGCCCTGGTCGGCTCGTGCCAGCCCGGTCAGGCACACTCGGTGCTTGACATCGGAAATGTGCGTGCGCATATCAATAATGACGGTGGACAATTTTACCCCAATACGGGAGACAGCTTCACCTACGAGATCCCGAAAGGAAGTGGCCTGAACGCCCACTTTGCAGATGGCCTGTTCGTTGGCGGTATTATCGACGGTGAGCTGCGTGTGACCGGCTCCAACTATGGACCGTCAGAATTCTGGCCTGGACCCCTTCCCTTGAACGGCATCCCAACGGACTGTGCCATCTTCGATCGGATCTACACCGTTGAATCATCCGACCTTGCGGAAGACGGAACTCCCACGGTCGATATGCTGGAGTGGCCTGCCCACCTTGGGGCTCCGTACCATGACGTCGATGGCATTACGGGATATGATCCATTGAGTGGGGACCGGCCAAAAATACGTGGCGACCAATACCTGTGGTGGATCAGCAATGATGCGGGCAATGTGCATGAGGAAACCCTCTCCAACCCGCTTCGCATCGAAGTCATCAACGAGGCATGGGCCTTTGAAGCCGTTGGAGATGTAGGAAACACCACGTTTTTCAGACATTCCATCATCAACAAAGGAGCCGACCTGATCCAGGACGCATACGTAGGGCTCTATGCTGACGTTGACCTGGGGTCAGCATTCGATGACTATCCAGGATCAGACTCGTCGCTCAGCCTAGCCTACATGTATAATGCGGACGATGATGACGACGACCAATACGGTCCTGCTCCGCCCGCTTTCGGGTTCACGCTGCTGGAAGCTTCGCATTCTTCTGGCGGACTGCCTACCGATGTCGGGGCGGATCCATCAGCTTTTCTGACGTCCATCATCTCGCCTGAAAAAAGTGGAGGTCCATTCTACGAGTACCCGGGGACAGCGGAGCGCATGTATCGTTTCTTGCAAGGGCGGTCGCCAGTTACCGACCTGCCCATGTATGCATGGGGATACCCTTGGGAAAACAAGGGACCAGAGACGAACTACGCCTACCATGGAGATCCTGTCACCGGACGTGGATGGTCAGCCCTGAATATCGATGGACAGGGTACGGCGATGGCTCCGAAAGACAACCGCATCATGGGCTCCCACGGACCGTTTGACCTGGCCCCTGGCGACTCGGCATCGTTCACGTTTGCCTACGTATGGGGTCGTGGCCTGAGCAATCTCGATTCCGTTTCAAAGCTCAAGTCAATCACTTCTTACCTGCACCACGTCAAGGATGCATTGAACGGCCCGCGACGTCCGCCTGCTCCCCGTTTCATCGACGGCAACCCGCCCGAAGCTCCTCAATTCCCCTTCTGGGTCGACGAGCCCTGGCCGAATCCCGCCTCGGATAGACTGAGCCTGTCCTACAGCCTCCCATTGGACGGTCCGGTCACGGTGCGAGTTTTTGATCGCCTGGGGCGCGTTCGCCTGCTCCAGGAGTTCACTACATCCAATGGCCCTGACCTGATCAATCTGGACATCTCCTCCCTACAATCTGGTGCCTATTCCTTGTCCCTGTACAGTCGGTCCCACCACGCGGACTATTCCTTCGTTGTCATCCGATGAGAAAGTACCTGCTGTTCACAGTGCTCATGGTCACTGCTCCTGCCTTCGCACAGGACCCGTACGCCACGGCCAACTGCGAACAGGATATCTCCGAATATTGGCTCGAGGTGGGCAACGTGAACGCGCGGATATTCAACAACGCGCCTATCGGTTGGCGTCCCAACGCCAACAGCTCTGGATATTTCGTACCGCCCGAAGAAACCGCCAGTCCCCTGTTTACCTCTTCGTTCATCGCGGCCGGTCAAATCAACGACGAACTCCGTGTGGCGGGCAGCTCCTATGGTCCCTATGAAATGTGGCCCGGACCCGTGCCCTCCGGAGAGGCAGCCAACTGGGATTGCACTCCATTCAACCGATTCTGGATGCTCGATCGACAAACCGACTTTCAGCCTTCGGATGCCGTTCCGGATCCAACGCAAGCCATCCTGAACTGGCCAGTCGACCTGGGTGCTCCTTTCATCGACCGCAACGGAGTGCCTGGGTATCAACCCGAAGAAGGAGACTACCCAGTAATGTTCGGAGACCGGCAACTGTGGTGGATCATGAATGATCGAGGCAACGACCACACACGGTTCAACACCGATCCCCTAGGCATCGAAGTACGCGCTTCCGCATTTGGATTTGACGCACAGAACGATTTGGGAAATGTCACTTTCTATCGATACGAGGTAACCAACAGGGGGCCTGAGATCATCCATGACCTGACGCTCGGAATGTATGCGGATCTTCAGATCGGTTTCTACAATGACGACCGGGCCGGCACGGATACCACGCTGGCCATGTGGTACCAGTTCAACAGCGACAATGAGGACGAAGGCAAGATGGATGGGTACGGTTCGAGTCCTCCGGCAGCGGGATTTGCCGTCATGGACCTTCGCCATTCAGCCGGAACGCTGCCTTCTGACTTCGATCTTCCACCCTCCCACAACCTGGCGGCTACTGCCTTCATGGGGGGTGGAGGAGCTGTCGGAGATCCCGGAAATGCCACACAACTTTACAATGTCATGACCGGCCGATGGAAAGACGGGTCCATCCGCCGGGAAGGAGGTCGCTGGGGTCACGAATCGTTCGGCGGCACAGGAAAACCCATGCCATTCTTCATGCCAGGAGACCCGCTGACGGGAGCGTTCTGGTCGGAGCTCAACATCGATGGCAATGGCACCGCCATGGAACCCCTATGGCGAACGGGCATCATGGCAACACCGACGTTTGACCTCGGACCGGACGAATGGGCCAGCGTGACTTTTGCCCTGGTATGGGCGCGCGGGTCCGACCACATGGACGCCGTCACGCAGCTCCGCCACGTGGCATCAGGTCTACACGACACGGCCCACGCACTGCTGGCACCACGAGAGCTCAAACCGCCGCTCTTCCAGGATGGTAATCCACCTGAAAATCCGAACTATCCGTTCTGGGTGGATGACCCATGGCCCAATCCAGCCAGCGACCGGCTTTCATTGAATGCGAGTTTCCACAAGAGCGGACCCGTGACCGTCCGCATCGTGGACGGTCTCGGGCGAATCCGGATAAGGAAGTCACTGCGCATAGATCAAGCAGGTACCCAAGATCTCAATCTGGATATTTCTTCGCTGCCATCCGGCTCCTATATGATCAGCGTCGAAAGCTGGTCCCGCCGCACCTCCCATTCTTTCGTGGTCCTCCGATGAGGTGGGCAATCGTAACCGTTTCATTTATTGCAGCCCTGCTCGTCGAAGAGGCAAACGCCCAAGATGTCGGCACGTGCGAACCCTCTACCGCTACGACCCTACTCGAGACCAGCGGAGTAAGGGCAGGCCTGCGCAATGACGGGATGTTGTTCTGGCGCAGCGGGTTGAGCCCCGCATACTACGAAGTCCCGAAGGGATCGGGTATAGGCGCCATCTTCAACGCGGCGCTCTGGCTGGGTGGTTTTGTGGATGATGAACTACGGGTTGCAGCCACGACATACGGTCCCTATGAATTCTGGTCTGGACCGATTCCTGAGGATGGGTCCCCTCCCTTGGATTGCAGCGAGTACGATCGCTTCTGGTCGCTCGATTACGAGGCGAATATGGATCGGGAAGACGGCCCCGTTTCTGTCAGCGAACAGGAGGCTGATTGGCCGACTGATCTCGGATTTCCTTTTGTGGATCGCAACGGTGAAGCTGGATACCAACCCGACGAGGGTGACTACCCGGCCATGAACGGCGATATCCAGGTATCCTGGATCATGAATGATCTTGGAGGTCCCCATGAACGAAGTGACGGCAAACCTCTCGGGGTCGAGGTTCAGGCTAACGCCTTCGGATTCAACGCAACCAATCCGCTGGGCTATGCGACGTTCTACCGGTACACCATTCGCAACAGGTCGAGCCACACCATTCGGGACATGGTCGCAGGGCATTGGGTGGATGCCGACCTGGGCTGGTTTGCCAACGACCGCTCGGGCACTGACACAACGCTTGCAATGCACTTTTTTTACAACGCCACAAATGACGACGATGCTTCCAGAGGCGGTTACGGACCAAATCCGCCAGCTCTTGGGCTCATGATTCTCGAGGCAAGTCACATAAACGGGAGCCTCCCGTCAGACATTCAGGCTTCCTCCGCGCGACACATGACGTCTGCCCGGAATGTGTGGGGTGGCGGTGGGATCCAGGGAGATCCCGGCTCGGCATCGGATTTCTACAACCTCATGACCGGGCGATGGAAGGACGGCTCACCGATGACCGAAGGCAACTGGGGACTCGATGCAGTTGCGCGACCGATGCCATTCTGGATGCCCGGAGACCCTGTCACCAATTCTTTCTGGTCTGAGACCAACATCAATGGTAATGGGGGTGAAGTCCACGCAGCAGATCGAAAGAGTGTGGTCAGCTACGGCTTGTTTGATCTGGCCCCGGGCGAATGGGCCCGATTCACCTTTGCCATCATCTGGGCGCGCGGTGATAGCCACCTCGGTTCCATCACCGAGCTACGTCGCGTTGCGTCGGACCTTCACGAGTCACGGGAAGCGATCCTGGCACCACGCCAACTCAAACCTCCCAGATTCAAGGACGGCAATCCGCCCGCAACCGAACAATTCCCCTTCTGGGTCGACGAGCCTTGGCCGAATCCGGCATCGGACCAGGTAATGCTCCGCATGAGCCTGAAGTGGGATGCGCCGGTATCCATTAGGCTGATCGACACACTGGGCCGGGTGTTTATGAGTGAGGAATTCAGCGGTTCATCAGGACAACGGACGAAGCAGCTTCAGACGGGGGATCTCCCGGCCGGCACGTATGTAATCCGCATCACTCAGCGAGGCAATGCAATAAGCCGTTTGCTTGTGATCCTGTAGACAAGGGTCTGATGCAAAAACTGTCGTACGGCTGAGCATCGTTCAGCGCCCTTCGATAGCATCAGTCCATCCAGTGGACGACACCCGATGCCATGTCGTACTGGGCGCCCACCAGCTTGACCGCGCCGGCAGCCTCAGCATCGCGGATGATATCCGAAAGGTTTACCAGGTTTTCAAGGGCATGGCGCACATTCGCCCGTCCCGCGATCTCGCACTTCTCCTCCAGGGACGGTGCTTCAGCGAAAGCCCCATCATCATGGACGGCCTCACTGATCCGGCCCATCAGCATATCCATGCTGGGCGAGTAGTGGACGTCCGGGTTCAGTATGGCTTTGACAGCTGCACCGATCGCGCCGCATCCAGTGTGGCCAACGACGACCACGAGAGAAGAGCGGAGAACGTCTACCGCATACTCGACACTGGCCACTTGCGAGGGACCCACGACGTTGCCCGCGACCCGGATTACGAACAGATCGCCGAGGTCTTGATCGAAAATGAGCGAGGGCGGCACGCGGCTGTCACTGCAGGCAATGACGACCGCAAATGGATGCTGCCCAGAAACGAGGTCGCCCCGCATCTTCTCCAGATCCAGGGCCGTCAGGGAATGGCCTCCCTGTAGAAAGCGTTCGTTTCCGGCCGTGAGACGGCGCAGAGCTTCCTTCGGGACTACAGTCGTTTCCATGCACTAGGCTACAAATTTTTTCGGTGATTTCTTATGATAACAAGTAATTACAAGTTTTCCAGACCCATCAAATACTGTAAGGCCACAGCTGCTTTTTTCCTGCTGGGCGACTTGCTGGCGCCGTTGCCTCACATTGCCTTCGTAGCACAGAGTGATCATTACACCATGCTTGGTACCTGACAGTTACGAGCTGCGGGAGGGCACGTCGATTCGCTTCGGTATCGACAACGTCTTCGACACCTTCTACCACGAGCATCTGAGTTTCGGCAACCTGCCCAACGAAGGCCGCAACGTGTATCTTTCGGTGTCCTACACACTCTGACGGGCCCGGCGAATTCTCGGCGGATTGACTCTCGCGCTCCGGCAGCTTCCGAACCTTTCCGCCAGGACCGCTTTCACGGGCCTTCTGATTTCCCTTACTGCACCCACCCCTACCTGTCATGAGCGATCAGAAGATCATCTTTTCCATGAATGGCGTCGGCAAAGTCTACAAGTCGACACGCAAGCAGGTCCTCAAAGACATCTGGCTCTCGTTTTTCTACGGGGCCAAGATTGGTGTGCTCGGACTGAACGGCGCCGGTAAATCTTCCCTCCTGCGCATCATTGCGGGCCTCGACACGGACTACCTGGGCGAAATCCAGGCGCAGAAAGGCATCACGTTCGGGTATCTTCCTCAGGAGCCTGAGCTCGATCCCGAAGCCACGGTACTCGACATTGTGGAAGAAGGGGCTGGCGAAGCCGTGCAGCTGCTCAAGGACTATAACGCCGTCAACGAGGCGTTTGCCGAGCCCGATGCGGATTACGAGGTCCTGATGGAAAAACAGGCCAAGCTCCAGGACAAGATCGACGCCATGGGTGCCTGGGACCTGGAAAGCCAGCTTGAAATGGCCATGGATGCGCTACGCTGCCCTCCGGCTGATGCCAAGATCGGTGTGCTGTCAGGGGGTGAAAAACGCCGCGTGGCCCTCGTGCGTCTCCTCCTCCAGAAGCCTGATGTGCTTCTCCTCGACGAGCCCACCAACCACCTCGACGCTGAAAGCGTGGCGTGGCTCGAGCAGCATCTGGACCGCTATGAAGGTACGGTCATCGCCGTAACGCACGATCGCTACTTCCTGGACAATGTGGCTGGTTGGATCCTGGAATTGGACCGGGGTCAGGGCATCCCGTTCGAGGGCAACTACTCGTCCTGGCTTGAGCAGAAGAAGAAGCGCCTGGAACTGGAGGAGAAGCAGGAATCCAAGAAACAGAAAGCCCTGCAGTCCGAGCTCGAATGGGTGCGCATGTCACCCAAGGGTCGCCGTGCCAAAAACAAGGCGCGCATCACGGCCTACGAGAAAATGGTCGAGGAGCAGAAGGAAAAGCGGGAGGAGACCGTCCAGATTCCGATCCAGCCAGGACCGCGTCTCGGGCAGCAGGTCATCGTGGCCAAGGACGTCATGAAAGGTTTCGGAGACCGGTTGCTCTACGACAACGTCAACTTCTCCCTGCCACCGGGTGGCATCGTTGGTATTGTGGGCGCCAACGGCACGGGTAAGACGACGCTCTTCCGCATGATCACGGGACAGGAAACACCTGATGGCGGCACGTTCGAAGTCGGCGATACGGTCAAGCTCGGCTACATCGACCAGGACCGCCCGCTGGACGGGACGAAGAACGTCTGGCAGGAGATCACGAACGGTACGGATTTCATCGAGGTCGGTGGCCGCGAAGTCAACTCACGCGCCTACGTGGGCCGCTTCAACTTTGCAGGAAGCGACCAGCAGAAACTAGTGTCGGAGCTCTCGGGTGGGGAACGCAACCGCGTTCACCTGGCCAAGATGCTCAAGGAAGGCGCCAACGTGCTGCTTCTTGACGAACCCACGAACGATCTCGATGTGAACACACTCCGGGCACTCGAAGATGCACTGCTCGATTTTGCAGGCTGCGCCGTGGTCATTTCGCACGATCGCTGGTTCCTTGATCGTATTGCTACGCACATCCTGGCCTTCGAGGGCAATTCGGAAGTCGTATGGTTCGAAGGCAACTATTCGGACTACGAGGAAAACCGTAAAGAGCGCCTTGGCATCGAGGCCAACCAGCCGCACCGCATAAAATACCGCCATCTTACCCGGTAGCCTCACAAAGGCACGGTTCAAACCGGATCACATTTGGGATGCGTAGACTGGAATCAGTCCGGATCGCAGGTTCTGTAGTCGAACGGCAAGTAGAGACCGCAGACGCCAACAAAGCTGGTGCCCAAAAATACGACCGCAACGACCATGGCTATGGTCCCGATCGTGCCCGTGAGGATGTCCATGAAGAAAAGTATGACAAGGACCGTGCCCACCACGGAGCGGATGCTGCGGTCCATTCGACTCATGTTTTTCTGGATTTTCATGGCTTCGGATCTGAAATGAGTCAGTGAGTAGGTCCCACGGAGGAAGTACCGATTATTCGACCAAGGCCATCAGGGCCTCAAACAGCAGTACACCGCCACTCAGAATAGCGATACACAGCATGCATATAATAACCAATTTCCAAGAGTCCTTCATGGAATCTTTCTCCGGTCCTCCAGCTCCAGGCATCTAGGGATGCCTCAGTCTACGATCGACCTGAAAGACCCGCAAAACAGGAATGTGTAAATTTCGATGTATACGTTCCCGGCCGCCTCATCTCAGCTCGGTCCCGCAGCAACGGGACGAATCTGTCAGGACGGGTTGTCCGTCAGCATTTCTCCAATGAACGCCGCTCCCCGTATCAGGCTTCCCTCGAGCGTGAAGGGGTTGTGCTCTCCACCCTCGTAGAGAAACGCTTCAAACGAATCGGCACTGCGACCAGAGGCTTGCATGACGTCAATCATGCGCTGTGCCTGTGACACGGGAACGATGGAATCCGCCGTTCCATGGTGGATTTGCAAGCTGGTGATGCGGTCCGTAAAAAGCACAGGGGACCTACGCACAAGCTCCGTGCGAAGGGTCTCCAGAGAAATATCCCCGTCCCGGTATGGGAGCACGAATTCCTCGGTCAGTACATCCAGACCGGGCAGATCTCGGGGGTTGCCTTCAAGGATCTCCGTCGCCACGTCCTGGACAAAGGGTCCAAAGAAATCGGTTGGTCCGAAAAAGCCGAGCACCCGCCGAACGGACTCGGACCGGGCGGCCATCAACATGCCGACTCCTGCCCCCCTGCTCAAACCCAAAACAGCTACGTTCAACGGATCGGCTTCGGGGGCAACCATGATTGCCACGTCGACCAAGGCCAATGCATCGTCCACGTCACGATCCCACGGGCTGGCCGGCCCCTCTGACAGCCAGGTCTGGCCCTTGTAGGTCAGCGGCTCATCACGAAACGAGGGAATGACATGCACGAAGTACGGAGCCAGGTCGGGGAATAGGCTGAGTAGCAACAAAGCCTCGCCATCCACACTGACGCCTTGATCACCGCCGTGCGCGTACACCAAAACGGGTGCAGCCCCGACATTCAACCCCTCTGGAGCAACGATGGCCCCGTAGTGAAGCATGCCCCCGACGGTGTGTGAAACGATGCTCAACGTAGCTGGGACGCTGCCACCCAAGAGAACCTCGTCCTGCTCGATGACCGTGACATCCGTCGCTGTTGGGGCGCGACCAGACCACTCAGCAATCACAGACTGGATTTCTGCCGACGTAGGTTCGGCAAAGACCTCTGTCAGATTCACACCGTCGACAATGAGCGGCTGATCCTCCGCTGCATCGACCGTGTTGCTCAATTCGCACCCGGCAAGAAGGAACAGGGCGACCAGGAGATGGGGGTAAATGGAGCGTACTGGCATGGGAGGGGACTCGGACAAATGGGGACGATGGGACTCTATAAGACTCTACAGGACTCTATGGGATTATGTAGGTGCATGACAGGACTCGCAGCGCGCTGCCCATGTGTCCTGTCATCGGCACAACGTTCGTCTTGGAGTCATTACACGGACATTCATTTCACCGACTCAAAAAAAGCGTACGGCCTGCGTTGTCAATGAGCCCGGGTGAAACAGAGCGAAACCGCCCGCGTCGAAGAGATGAGCCGATCACGAGGGTGTCAAAGGATAACATCAATGGAGACTATTCAGTCAGCAGAGACCATTCAGAACAAGGTGGCAGAGAGTGGCATTCGGGTCCTGGATCTGGAGCAGTTCATACCGCGGGACCCGGTCTCGGGAATCGATGTGGCCTCATTCCTGGATGGCGGGTTCTTGCTTCGTGAAAAAGCCTACCGATCTCAGCTGAAAGCGTTGGACTGGTCCGAATACGAAGGACACCATGTGGGCATCTTCTGTTCAACAGACGCCATTGTTCCACCCTGGGCTTTCATGCTGGTGGCTTCCTTTCTGAAGGATGTCGCCCTGACCGTCAGTTTTGGTACGGAAATCCAAGTGATGGAAGCTTTGACGGTTGCAGCGCTTGACCGGACCGACTGGCAGCCCTTCACGGATCAGATTGTCGTGCTGAAAGGATGCGGATCCAGCCACATAACCCCTGCAGCATATACCCGGGCCACTGTTGCCCTGCAACGTGTTGCGCGCAAACTCATGTATGGAGAGCCATGCTCGTCCGTACCCATTTGGCGCAGGCCAACAGCGTGATGACCTGGGCGATTTCTTCGGCATCAATCAGCGACGCTGTGTCCCAAGGTTCATGCCAAGCCTGACGCATCCTCGCCTGGATCGCGTCTGGTCGACCAAGCGATCATGAAACTCAGTCGTATTCTCCCGGCTTGGTCGTCCTGAATCCCATGGGTAGATACGCCCAGCAGATACCGATCAAGGTGGAGCCAAGCAATGAAAGACCAAAAACAAGAACGATAAGACTGGGCCAAACATCGGTGTAATGAAGCCCAACGAGTATCAAGCCTGCCAGACCTCGCAACTTGCGATCGAAGCGGCTCATGTTTTTCTGGATTCTCATGATGCTGGTACCTGTTGGGGGGACTCGTTCGTCTGAACGGGAATTCATGCCATGTGTTTCCCTACCAAGCTAGCAAATACCATGCCGGTAAGCCCCTGATTCGTTCCTTCAGAACGCCCTGCAGGCGGTTCGGCACCGCGCTGTCAATGCCGGCACGATCACCCAGTCAACCAATGCGGGAGAGGCGAATCCCACGTTGACGAACGAAGGCGTCGAACCACGTTTTCATGCGCTGGTGGGATGCAGCAACCAAGGTGGGATCCTCCTGGATCAGGGCGAAAGCAGCATCGCGGGCTGTGTCCAGAATGGCCTGGTCCGTCAGCAGGTCCGCAATGCGGAAGGCGGGCAGTCCGCTCTGTTGGGTACCGAAAAAGTCCCCGGCGCCGCGCAGCTCCATGTCAATTTCGCTGATCTCAAATCCATCATCGGTCTCCTCCATGGCCTGCAACCGTCGGCGGGACTCCTCGGACTGCTTGTATTCGGCCATCAAGATGCAGGTACTGGCATGCTGTCCGCGGCCGATACGTCCCCGCAACTGGTGCAGCTGGCTCAGACCGAAACGCTCCGCATGTTCAATGAGCATGAAGGTGGCAGCCGGGACGTCCACCCCGACCTCGATGACGGTGGTGGACACCAGGATGGCAGATGTGCCAGATGCGAATCGGGCCATGGCTTCCTCTTTCTCAGCCGCCTTCATGCGCCCATGAACGAGTTCCACCTGCACGTCAGGAAACTGCGCTGAGAGGGCTTCATGACCCGATACCGCGTCGCGCAGGTCCAGTTTTTCACTCTCCTCAACCAGAGGGTATACAACATAACATTGCCTTCCTTTGGCAATTTCCTGGCGCATCATGTCGTAGACGTTTTCCCGCTCCTTCTCTCGCACCATCTTCGTGGTGATGGGCTGCCGGCCTGGCGGGCGTTCACGCATGATGCTGACATGCAGATCTCCGTAGAGGGTCAGGGCGAGGGAGCGCGGAATGGGCGTTGCCGTCATGAGCAGCATGTGCGGACGCTCCCCTTTCTCGAAAAGCGTCGCCCGCTGCAGCACCCCGAAACGGTGCTGCTCATCCACCACGGCCAGGGCCAGGCGATGGAAGTCGACCCCGTCCTGGATGACAGCGTGCGTTCCAACGAGTAGCTGACAAGAGCCGTCTGCCACAGCGGCCAGCAGCTCGCGCCGCTCGGCGGCGGAGGTACTGCCGGTCAGCAGGCCGACGCGTACGCCGAGCGGCGCGAGCATCCGACCCAGCGAACGATAGTGTTGCTCACACAGGATCTCGGTAGGGGCCATGACCGCCGCCTGATACCCGGCGTCCATGACCTTGAGGGCCGCAATGGCCGCCACCACCGTCTTGCCGCTGCCCACATCGCCCTGAAGAAGCCGATTCATCTGGCAGCCACTCTGCATGTCACGGGCTATGTCCTCGAGCGCGCGCTCCTGAGCACCCGTCAACGTGAAGGGCAGGATCTCTTCCCTGAATCGTGTTTCCAGCCGGCCGCCCGATCCGATAACCATCCCCTCGATCCGCTCCTTGTGGGAGCGCGACGTGGCCAGCAACAGCTGGAAAAAGAACAGCTCTTCGAACTTCAGTCGGTAGATAGCGCGCTTCAGCTCATCCTGGCTCTTCGGGAAATGGATGGCGCGCCGCGCTACGCGCCCCTCCAACAGATCTTCCCGCGCCACAAGGTCGGCCGGCAAATTCTCGCCGAGCTTACGACCGTGCTCCTTGAACAGCTCGTAAATGACCTTGCGGAAAGCACGACTGGTCAGGCCTGCTTTCTGCAGCGTTGCTGTCCCAGGATAGAGCGCGATGATACGCCCTGTGTCGATGGACGGCCCTTGCTCGTCCACCCGATCGAAATCGGGATGGGAAAAGGACATCATGCCGCCATAGCGCACGGGTTTGCCGTGCAGCGCCAGCCGGTGTCCCGTTTCGATGACCCGCGAAATCCACCCCACTCCCTGGAACCATACCGCTTTCATGCGCCGGCCCGGTTCATCTTCCACCACGATTTCAAATCGCTTTCTTCCCCGCCGACCCGGAACCGTACCCACGGCGATGACTGTGCCCATGACGGTGACCGACTCCGATCCACCATGCAGATCCTGGATCCGACTGACTGAGGAGCGATCCAGGTAGCGTCGGGGCACCATCGCCAGCAGATCACCTACCGTCCGGATGCCGGATTCGGCCAAGACCTTGGCCCGATTGGGACCAATGCCACCGATGTACTGGACGGGCTGTTTGAGGAAATCGACTGACATGCCGGAATATAGGGGCCTTCGTCCGATCCCGGATGCGCCCTCCTGGTCCTCGGTTTTCCGCCCCGTCCATCCAACGGGCACGACGACTAACGCGTGGGCATGGTCCAGGTGTAGCGTTCCAGGCCGGGTGCGGGTTCGGTGATGATCACGGCCAATTCGAAGGCCTGCTCTCCGACCTGGCGGACCGCCAGATCGGTCGGGTAGTATTCCTTGTTGAAGGCCGGATCGGGTTGCGTGAGCACATAGGCCAACTCCCCTTCGGTATCGAACACATCCACATGCAACCAGCCCGGGCGCATGTTCAGGATGAACAGCCACTCGCCCGCAAAGGCCGCCGAACCCGAAAGCAGGGGCGGCTGCTCGGTGGTGCCCCGCTCGAACTGCAAGGTGCGCGCCAGCATGGGAGAATCAAATCCCACAAGCCGCGTGGAGTCCAGACCGGCAGGCGACACCCGGTGGATGAAGGGAAGGAAGCCCGAAAGACTGACCGTGCCGCCGCCATCTTGCCTCAGCAGACCAGCATATCGCCAGGACGGCCCCGGAAGCTCAATGCGATGCACAACCGCCCCACTAGGGTCATGGAATGCAATCCGATTGCCTCCCGCATCGTCGAGCACCTTGGAGACAAAGCCCGAATCAGTGCGGATGATCCAGCTCAGGGCCCGTTCGTCTTCAGCTCCACCATCCATGACCGTACTGTCCCCCGGCCTCATACCCACCAACCGGTGCACACGCTGCTGAGCTGGACTGAATATCCAGGTCGTGTCTGCCTGCGTACCGGCCAGGTAGGGAATAGCCCCCTCGAGTACGGTGGTCCCGGCTATCTCCCCAGCCGGGTCAATGCGATGGACGGCATGCGCACGTACATCGGCTACCAGCAGGTATCCCGCGTCATCGAACAAGAGCGTGCGTGGGCTCTGGAAGTCCTCCCGGTCGTAGGTGCGAACAAAAACTACACTCAGCGTATCGACAGGCAGGGAGGAGGCCAGGGCACGGGACGTGGAATCGGCCGCCGTGATGGCGCGCGGTTCGACCCGGTTACACGAAGAGGGCAGACACCCCGTGAGCAGGGTGGAAGCCAGAAAAAGGGACAGGAGGGTGCGTTGCGGCGTGGGCATGGGTCTTGGGGTTGAAGAGTGGCGTGAACGCCGAGAGCTGGGTCCCGTTTCTTTTGCCGAGGAAGGCGTGCACTCCCGAGGATCCGGCACGCGTGGCGCCCGTATCTTCCCGCGCGGCATGCTCCGACCACACGACAGACCATCACTCCCTTGCAGATTGCCCGCGTAGCCCTTCCCGTCCCGATCGACCGGTTGTATTCGTACACCGTGCCGGAGTCGATGCGTACGTGGATGCGCCCGGGGCGCCGCGTGGTCGTGCCGTTTGGCAAGCGTAAACTGGCCGGCGTGGTCATCGAGGAGGGTAGCGAGGCCGACCTGAAGGGCTTCAAGGCCCGCGACATCCTCGATGTTGATGTCGAACTTCCTCCGCTGCCAGCCGAACTCCTGACGCTTACCCGCTGGCTGGCCACCTATTACATGTGCGCCTGGGGCGAAGCGCTCCGGGCCGCCCTGCCTCCGGGCAGCGCCTCGGCCACGGCGCGCACCCGGGTTCAGACCGTAGCCATGGTAGGCTACAATGAGGAGGGACCCGACTCGTTGCCACGTGGCGATCGGCAACGGGCCATCGTAGAGCAGATGCGCATCTGGCACACCTCCGAGCGGACGCCGGTACCGCAACAGGACGTGCTGGCCGAGTGCGGTGGTACGGCAGCCACCATACGACGACTCGTAGACCTGGGATACCTGTTCGTGGAGCAGGAAGAACGGGACCGATTCCAAGAGGAGCGCCGCGATGTGGAAGGCTCCTCCCGACCCGAGCTGCATGCCGCTCAACAACGGGCGGTGGATGCGGCCTGTCGGGCCATACAGGAAGAACGTTTCGAGACGTTCCTGCTGCACGGCGTGACCGGTTCGGGGAAAACAGAAGTCTATCTGCGCGTTCTGGAAGAAGTCCGCAAGCGCGGACAGACGGCCATTGTCCTGGTCCCGGAAATCTCCCTCACGCCGCAAACCGTCCGTCGATTCCGCTCGCGTTTCGGAGACGAGGTAGCCGTGCTGCACTCGCGCATGGGCGATGGGGAGCGCTACGACGCGTGGCGCGGCATTGGCGAGGGCCGCTACCCGATCGTCATCGGCCCCCGTTCGGCCATCCTGGCACCGCTCACGAATCCCGCGCTCATCATTGTCGACGAGGAGCACGAGTCCTCCTACAAACAGTTCGATCCGGCCCCACGATACCACGCGCGCGACGTGGCCGTCATGCGGGCCGCGCGCACCAAGGCCGCCTGTATCCTGGGCTCGGCCACGCCCAGCCTGGAATCCCTGGCCAACGCCCGCGAAGGCAAGTACACCTTGTTGGAAATGTCCGAGCGCGTTCCCGTGGCCGGAAAGCCTGCACGCCTGCCGAATATCCGGATCGTGGACCTACGCAATGAGCCCGAGCTCAAAGGCTCCACAAACGCCTTGTCAGGGCCCTTGCTCGACGGTATTTCTGAGCGAGCCTCCCGTGGCGAGCAGACCATCCTGCTGCTCAACCGGCGCGGATTTGCGCCCGTCATGGAATGCATCGACTGCGGGTGGGTACCCGAGTGTACGGATTGCTCGGTCAGCATGGTCTACCACAAACCGCTCAACCATCTGCGGTGCCACTATTGCGGCATCACGCAGCCCCCTGCGCGGGTGTGTCCATCCTGCAGTGGCAAAGATCTGGCCTTTCAAGGTGCAGGTACGCAGCGGTTGGAATCCGAGCTTGCAGCCCGTGCGCCGGACGTGCGCGTCCTGCGGATGGACCTCGATACAACATCCAAAAAAGGCAGCCATCACGACATCCTGGAGCAGTTTGGCAAGGGTGAAGCCGATGTACTCCTGGGTACGCAGATGGTGGCCAAGGGTCTGGACTTCGAAAAAGTGACCCTGGTGGGCATCATCCGGGCCGAAGCCGGGCTTCAACTACCGGATATCCGGGCCGAGGAGCGGGCTTTCCAGCTCCTGACCCAGGTGGCGGGCCGTGCCGGCCGCGCCGATCTGGAGGGCGAAGTCATCCTGCAGTGCATGGACCCGGGACATCCCATCATACAGTTTGCGCTCCGACATGACTATGCCGGATTTGCCCAGTACGCCCTCTCCACCCGCTCCGTCCTGGGCTACCCGCCCACTGGAAGGTTGGTCTCCATCCTCTTCTCCGGACCCGATGACGAGGAGACGCGGAAAGCAGCCGAGCGTTTTCGCACGCTCGTCGACAGCCACTTGACGGATGTCGACCGTCTCGGTCCGTCGCCGGCGTTCATACATCGGCTGAAGAACCGGTTTCGGCATCAGATCCTGCTCAAGGTGCCTCAAATCGTGCCCTCCAGCCGCGTGCGTGAGGGCCTTGGGAAGGCGGAGAAGGCGATGGGGTCCCTGCCGCAATCCATCCGCATGACGATTGATGTGGATCCCGCCGGCCTGGTCTGAATTCCCAGGCACGAAGCCGTCAATCCGTGATCAGGAAACGCACCCTGTTCTCGACAGATGAGCGGTAATCGTAGGCCTCCTCCATCGCATGCAGATCGCTCAGGGTGGAGAGGGCACGTTGCTCATGACCGGAGTCCAGATAGAGTTCGACCAGGTGCATGCGTGCAAACCCATGCCACTTGGCCAGCGGCTCAGCTGCTTCGGCCAGCGTGCGCTCATACCATGTGATGGCCTCGCTCGTCTCACCCGTTTCATGAAAGACCCGCGCGACGCCATAGGTTGCCTCGGCACGCACGTGACTGGTCTCATGTCTTGACTCGACAAGGGCCGAAAACTGCGCCATCGCTGTACTGTCCCTGCCCGAATCAAAGCTGCCCCAAGCTCGCAAGAGATCTTTTTCCCCCTCGGTCATGGGCGATTCCAACAGACGAGCTGCCCGTCTCTGGGCTGCCAATTCCTCTGCAAACCCGCGCTCGCCAACGATGCGGGCATACCAGGATTCAGCCTCCTGGCGACGACCTCCAAGCTCGGCGCACTGTCCGGCTAACAGACGACCGGCCGGTTTCAGGGAAGCTCCTTCGTGGATGCGTTCGTACTCGGCAAAAGCCGCTTCTGCTTGGGGACAGTGACCCAAGCGATACAGGGCTTCCCCCCTGTACCAGATCAGGTAGTGCACTGTGCCCG
>Ga0181576_10001008_pt1 | contig 21426 bp, 21 predicted proteins | sample 101ome_22_FD_132464 | JGI IMG/M metagenome (GOLD analysis project Ga0181576, IMG submission 132464) | Coastal salt marsh microbial communities from the Groves Creek Marsh, Skidaway Island, Georgia - 101412BT metaG (megahit assembly) | ecosystem: Environmental > Aquatic > Marine > Intertidal... | reverse complement strand
CGCCACACGTTGGCTCTGGACATACAACAACGAAAGGCCAAACATGGGGATCGGAGGAATGACACCGATACAGAAACTGAAAGCAGCTTAGATTCTACTGATACGCCCCTCTATAAATGGGGGATTACCGCTCCACCGATGATAAAAAGGTCAAGCATATCTCTTTGTTGGTCTGTCAATCTGATCTCCTATCACCGGTAGAGCTCAAAAACTTTAGGCGTGGATTGCCCCACCCGAACTGGCCATAGCTGCTTCGCGAACCGCTTCTGAAAACGTAGGATGCGCGTGACAGGTTTTTACAAGGTCACTGGCTTTTGATCCGGTTTCCATTGCCACACAGACCTCGTGGATCAAGTCGCCGGCGGACGGACCGATTATATGGCAACCGAGGATTTGATCGGTTTCGGCGTCTATCAGCATTTTCACAAATCCATCGGCGCACATGACGGCTTTGGCGCGACCATTCCCCATGAAAGGAAATTTTCCTACTTTGTACTTTCGATCAGACTCCCGAAGCCTGTCCTCGGACACCCCGACACTTGCGACTTCCGGATGCGTGTAAATTACACCTGGAATGACCTGATAATTTACGTGGCCTTTTCTTCCGGCCAAAATCTCAGCCAATGCGACTCCTTCGTCCTCGGCTTTGTGAGCAAGCATTGCCCCAGCAATTGCGTCGCCAATCGCGTAAACCCCCGGGACGGTGGTTTGGAAGGTTTCGTCAACAACCAACTGCCCCAGTTGGTTGGTCGAAACTCCCAACCCTTCGATTCCAAGACCTGAAAGAAAGGGTTTACGACCCGTCGCAAGAAGGACCGCATCAGCTTCAATAGCAGCCACGCTTCCGTCTTTGATCGACTCATATTCAACCAAGGCACCACTTGCACCTTTACGAGCGCTTTTGACTTTTGCACCGGTAACTATTTTAAATCCCTGTTTTTGCAGCATTTTATGAAATGCTTTCTGCACCTCACTGTCTTGACCGGGTAGAATTGAATCCTGATATTCTAGAACGGTAACCTCGGCCCCCAAGCGCCGATAAACGCTTCCCAGCTCCAAGCCGATGACCCCTGCCCCGATAACAATCAAAGAGCGGGGGATGTTGGCAAGTTGCAATGCACCAGTTGATGTGACGATGGTTTCTTCGTCCACCTCCACGCCACCTAATTCAGCCGGCTCCGATCCGGTTGCTATGATAATATGTGAGGCAGAATAGCTTTCGTCGCCGACAACAACTTTTCCGGCCTCGGGGATCGACGCCCAACCTTTGATCCATGTGATCTTGTTTTTCTTGAATAGAAACTCGATCCCCTTTGTGTTGCCGCCGATGACACTGTTCTTGTAGCCTTGCATTTTGGCCCAATCGACTTTTGGCGCCTCTCCGATTAGACCAACCTTTTCGAAATTGTGCTCGGCTTCATGAAGCAAATGACTTGCGTGGAGCAGTGCCTTCGAGGGGATGCACCCGACATTAAGGCAAGTACCACCCAGCGTGTCGCGCCCTTCCACAACGGCTGTTTTTAATCCTAACTGAGCACACCTTATGGCGCAGACATATCCGCCCGGTCCGGCTCCAATAATGATTACGTCAAAATCAGCCATATATCAGTTCCTTGTAATGTGTTGCATGGAAACCCCGCCAAAAGCGGGTTAAATTGACGACATTATCCAAGTTGGATGGATGCCGCTGTCATCGATGTAGGATTGGATCGGCTTGCCATTGAACAACCCATGATCAGTTATCAGGATAGTGTCACACCCCGCAGCCTGACCGCCCAGAATATCAGTGTGAAGAGTGTCGCCTATCATCGCCAGTTTTGGTTTTCCGATACGTTCGGAGGCCAACTCGAAAGCTAGCCCGAACGGCTTGCCAAAATACTGAACCTCGATTCCGGTTCGGTCCTGAATGTCATGCGCCCAGTACCCGGGCTCAACGGTCAGTCCTTCTTCGCGAGGTGCAACCAAATCTGGGTTTCCAACAAGGATCGGTCGTGGTTTTCTCTTAAGCGAAGCTATCAGACGATCCTGATCTTCAACCGTCCAACGCGCAGCGGACAGAAAGAGAATACCTTCCGCATCATCCCAATCCAAAATGTCATCGATTAAATGATTAACGCGAAGGTCCGTGTCCGCGAATTTATCCTCTTCTGCAGCGATGGCCGACCAAGTGTGAACTATCGCCCCTACAGAAAGCGAATGGAAAAGCACGTCACGGCTGGAAATAATTTCCTCGTGCCGGACATCCAAACCTAGCTTTTGATACTTTTCAAACGCATCGTTCCGGGTATAGCTGGCGGCATTGGTCAGAACACAAAACGGCTTTTCAAGTCTTCGAAGTTTTAAAAGAACCTCAGCTGCACCTTCAATTGCCGTTTCACCGACGTTTAAAACTCCGAAGGAGTCAAACAAAAATCCGTCATAGCTGTCTGCAATTTCCAAAAGACTAGATGCGTAAATTGGCTTTGCTGTCGGCACCACTATCGGCAATCGCTTGCGAATTTCTTCATAGCGGCCGTAAGCCTCGTCGAAACCGATCGTTTTTTGTTTATCCCTTTTCACTGTCATCATTCCAAAACCGCCTCAAGTTGCGTTACTCGATGTTTTTCATCACCTGTCTCAAGCGAGTGAAATGTTCTCGCAGGGACGGATAAATATCTTTGTAGAGACCAAAAAGTTGATCGTATTTGGAACTTTGCTCAGGCACAGGCGCATAGCTCCGACCGATACCGGTCATAGCGGCCGCCGCGTCAGAAACACTGGGGAATAGGCTTGCCCCATAAGCCGCCAAAATCCCTGCGCCAAGACAGGTAGCCTCTGGTTCGAGCGCCACATCAACAGGTCTGTTCAGAACATCGGCTACGATCTGGCACCATAATTGACTATGTGAACCACCGCCCATGACCAGGAAGCGTTCTATCGGGACACCGGCGGCTTCCGCTCCGCTTGAAGAGAGACGCTGCTCCATCGCCAACCCCTCAAGAATTGCACGATACATATGAGCTTTGCCGTGTCGTGGGGACAGTCCGAACATGACCCCTCTAGCGTTGCTATCCCAATACGGGGTGAGAACACCTGTTAGGTACGGCAGCGACAAAAGCCCATCAGATCCGATCGGCAAACCCGCAGCTGCACTTTCAAGAATTTGCTCCGGTATAAGATCCAAACCATACGGTTTATCGCCAATGTCTGAGAATTTTTCGATAAACCAGCTTAGGTTATAGGTTCCGCCACCAAAAAAAGTCTCGAGGATGTAACTGTTGGGAACGCCGCCTGTCATTGTCCGGAACGATCTGTTCGTGACAAAACTTTCGCTAAAGTTCCCGGAAACAATGCCGGTACCCAAATTGAGGTAGGCTTCACCGGGTTTTGTAATCCCAACGCCCAGGCCTGCGGATTGTCCGTCGCCTAGCCCCGCGACCACTTTCAAGCCTCGGGCGAGCCCCAGCAAATCAGCTATCTCGTTTTTCACAGTCCCCATAACCTCCCCTGGTGCGCAAAGTTCAGGGAATTGATCGCGGGACAAACCGAGAGCCTCGATAAGTTCGCCAGAATAGCTGAAAGTCGGCAAGTCCAGAACGCCTAAAGGGTCGACACTTCCATACGAGGTCCGCCACTCGCCGGTCAGCCGGTTCACCAAATACGAATGTACATCCACAACTTTAAACGTGTTTTCGAAAACACGGGGTTCATTCTCTTTGAGCCAAGCGAGCTTGTACCAACTGGTAGCCGTATTAGGCGGCTTACCAGTGATTTCATGCAAACGATCACTACCAAACTGTTCGACTTGATCTGTTGCACGGGTATCAAGCCAGAGCATTGCAGGCCTCAACGCATGTCCTTCCTCATCCAGACAGGCGAAAGTTTCCCGCTGATGGGTAATCGCAATGGCTGCAAGACGAGATGGATCGATTTTACGACACGCGCTGCCGATCGCTTCGATCGTCGCGTTCCACCAATCCATTGGATCTTGCTCGCCCCAACCCGGATGTGGAGCAGAGTGGGAATAGGCGTGTCGCCCAACTGCAACGCTTTTACCCTCGAGATTCCAGACAACCGCCTTGGCTGCAGTGGTGGAACAATCCAGACCGAGGACAAGATCTTTCAACATCACGAAATGCCTCGTGCTTTGAGGATCACTTCATCCACGCGACGCATGATTCGGGTAACACCTTCGTTGTCGAGCCAGCCGGCAAGATATAGAAGATCAGCAATCGTCAAGCGCTCGCGCATGAACTGACTGTTGCCAACAACCCATCGGGTAAGATCTTCCGACGTTGGAGGGGTCAGATCGTCAAATCGCATTGGCGCTTCTGCGCGTGCCAGATAGTCCGCGATCTTTTGCGAATTGAATACAAGCTCATCATGTTGTGCTTTGTGGGTATTCCATTCCGCAAAGAAACTCGCTGCTTTAGACCACGTTGAGGACAAGTCGTTCAACTTGGCTGCGTATCGCGAGGCACATTCCAGCCCGATTGCGCCTGAGGTATCAAGATCCTGAAACGCATCCAAGATTGTCTGAGAGTGAGCTTCGGGAGATAGATCAATTTTGCTCAGGTCGATCGGTGTCTCGTCCATTCGCTCGCAGAACACCTCCCAAGCAACTGCTCGGATAATTGCCCCCACCCCGACTTGAGCGCCATGCAGGCCCATTTTGGTATGTTTTTCGCCGGCAACCATATCGAGCATGTGGCTAAACAGGTGCTCCATGCCGGAAAGCGTCGCAGTTGTGCCACCGCAGCCTGTTACGATACCTCGCAAATCCAGCGCGGTAGCCAAGGCGCGCGCGTTCTCCAGGTCCCCACTTGCCAATCCTTTGGACCACTCCTCGATACCGTCTCCACAGATCGACAAAAGCTCTAAAAGTACTGGCGTAAAAGTATGATCGACACCTAGTCGCGAGGCCAGATACCAATCGCCTGGCGCGCAAAACATTGACATCATTTCTCCCATACCGGCTGCGGTAAGGTGGGCTGGTGCTTCTGCGATCGTGCGAACATCCGCCAGAACGGCTTCCGGCCACCGGCTGAGAACCGTTTTTTTCACTCCGTTCTGCAAGATTACCGAAAAGTTGTCAGTGAATCCGTCTACCGAGGCCGCTGTCTGGACGATAATATGAATAGGAACATTCGACCGTTGTGCCGCCACTTTTGCGATATCAGATAGCGTTCCGCTTCCGACCGAAACAATACAGTCGGATCCGACTACAGCCTGAGCCGCTTCTTCAAGGATTTCCGTTTCCGCATGTAAAACGTCGTGACCGTCATCAAGAGTAACTCTGATCACACTGTGCTTTTGGGACAGCAAATCTTGAACTTGTGTTTTCAGGTCAGCGCCAGCACGTTTAATAAGTACCGGATCCACGACAAGGCTGATCTTCGCGTTTTCTTCCGGAAGCCCTTCTTTGACGAGATAGCGCGAGACCACTTCAGGTAATATTTCAAGAACGTTGTCGTGAACTTGAACCTCTCCCATCGCGAGATCTACAAATTGATTGAGGTGATCGTTTTTCTTGAGCGCGCTGTCGATGCGGGGAAGATCCGCCAAATCAGCTATCGTTAGGTCGAGCGACATTATGGCGTTCCTTTTAACGCAGGGAAATTCAAAGGGTGGAAAGAGCGTATTTTAGGCCAGGTCAGCGCTGCGCACTTCGTCGGTCCAACATGACAGCCACAATAATCGCTATACCAATCACAACAGGCTGCAGGTTTGGCGAAACGTTCAGAAGCGCCATGCCGTTGCGCAATACACCAATGATAAGCAAACCGATAAATGTTCCGGTCATGCCGCCCGAGCCACCAGCAAGGCTTGCTCCGCCGATAACTACAACGGCGATCACACTAAGAAGGTCGCTGATACCTGCTGTCGGATGAGCGGCATCCAGGCGCGATCCGACGATCAACCCCGCGATAGCGGCCAATACACCAGCCGTCACATAAACCATCACCTTCGAGCGCATCACGTTAATGCCTGACAGACGGGCAACTTCCTCGTTTCCGCCAATCGCATACAAAGCACGCCCCGAAGGCCGGAAATTCAGCCAGTAGGCAACGATCAGATAGACCGACACGAGGATGATCAATTCAAGCGGAATACCCAGAATTCGCATTGTTGTGATCAATCCGAACGGTGTGGGGAAACCCGTCACAGGGCTGCCGTTTGTGATGTATAGGGCGATGCCCGAGCAAGCAGACATAGTGGCAAGGGTCGCAACGAACGGCTGAATTCGGCCGTAAGTGGACAGGATGCCATTCACCCAACCAACAAAGGCGCCAAGACCAATACCCGCAAGGCAGGAAAACACGAAAGGAACGCCGAGATCACGATATAGCCACGCGTTAAACATCAGCGTCACAGCCAGAACAGCCCCGACCGACAGATCGATGCCCCCAATGATGATAACCAGCGCCGCACCAGCTGCCATAATGCCGATTTCGGACATTTGTGAGAATATGTTGAACAGGTTGCGCGTGGTAAAGAAGTACGGCGACAAGTACGAAAACACTAGCGTAACAAGGGTCAATCCAATCAGAGGGCCGGGAATATTTCTATAGATCGTCTTAATAATATTCATTGTTCCCACTCCCCAATTGACGTTGCCCGATGCTTCATCCTGATAGTCGGCCGCTGATTGAATCTGAACCTGCGATCCGTTGGCGTTATTCTCAAAATTTGCCATTTTCCTTCTCCCTGTTCAAAAGCGGAGTTTTTGTCTTGTTCAGCCTCTTACGGCCAATGACATTACTTTTTCCGGAGTTGCTTCGTGACGCTCGAGGAGGCCACTTTGGCGTCCCTCACAAATGACCAGAACTCGATGACAGAGACCCAAAACCTCTTCGAGTTCTGAAGAAACAACGATTACGCTGATGCCTGATAAAGCTAGCTCGCGGATGATCTCGTAGATGGCCATCTTGGCGCCGACATCCACGCCGCGCGTTGGCTCGTCTACGATAAAGACACGAGGGTACTCGACAAGCCATTTAGCCAAGAGAACCTTCTGTTGGTTGCCACCGGACATTGAACTCACAGGCGAGTTCATCTGACCTCGTATGTCGAACCGGTCCTTTTGGGAGGCGCCCAAAGTCTCAACTGTCGATCCGAAAACCATGCCCGCCTTAGCCAGCTTTTTTTCCCATGGTAGCGCGATGTTTTTCGATGCGGACTGATCGAGATTGAGTCCAAGGCCCTTTCGGTCCTCCGAGACCATGACTACCCCTGCCTTAATAGCATCAGCGGGTGAACGGAAATGAACGGACTTGCCATCAAGCTCAATTCGTCCGGTTTCCAGGCGGTCTGCACCGGATAGTGCGCGGACAATCTCTGTACGACCCGAGCCAACCAAACCAGCAAAGCCAAGAATTTCACCTTCGCGAAGTTCAAAAGAAACGTTTGAGAAAACGCCGTGGCGACCGGCAGCTTCCACTTTAAGAACGACGTTTTTCTTACTTGGCTCTGGAGCACGGTGTTCGAACGTAAACTCGCGGCCTACCATAGCGTTGATCATCTGTTCCTTTGTGACACTTGGACCGTCCCAATCGGCCACGCGGTGACCATCGCGAAAGCAAATTACATGGTCTGCGAGTTCTTTGATTTCATCCAAACGGTGCGACACGTAGATGATGGCTGTCCCATTCTCCTTGAGGATCCGAACCTGTTCAAAAATCAACTCGGCGTCAGACTCGCCAAGAGATGCTGTCGGTTCGTCAAAAATCACGTACCTCGGCTTGCGCAAGATTGCTTTGGCAATCTCTATACCCTGCTGGACAGCCATAGACAGACCGCCAACTGGGCGGCGCGGATCGACCTTCACTCCAAGTGAGGTCAGAATTTCGCGAGACTCTTTCTCCATCCGAGCACGATCAATACGCCCTCTTTTCAGTGGGAGGCGTCCCATAAAGATGTTTTCGGCAACGGAAAGCTCAGGCAGCAAGCGGATCTCTTGGTGGATCAACGCAACGCCATGTTGCATGGCTTCCGAAGGAGAGTGCGGAGCATATGGCTCTCCATCAAGCCACATTTGGCCAGAGGTAGCACGAACTACGCCCGCAACAATCGAGTTAAAAGTGGACTTCCCGGCGCCGTTTTCACCAATCAGCGCCACGACCTGCCCAGGCATAACCGAGAAGTCGACTGACTTCAGGACTTCAATCGGCCCATAACTTTTCACGAGACCCTGGCAATGCAGACCCGATGCATTTGGTGCGGTATCAAACATGCTTAGCCCTCCCCGAGACGCATTGCTTTGGAAATGGGGCCCGACCCCAAAGTCGGGCCCCACGTAGATTACTTCATCGCCTCAGCTGCAGGACCATAGAAGTCTGCTGCCGAGTAATCGTTCACGTTACCTGCATGGATCAGAACGGCATCCTGATACTGAAGCTCAGGAAGTTTCTCGCCATTCATGACAGCAATAGCGTCGCGGATCGCCATTTTACCCATCGGATAAGGGATCTGCGCCATAGTTGCCTGTGTCAGGCCTGCCTTGATTGCATCAAGCATTGTCGGGAAACCGTCGATGCCAACCGCGATCATGTCGTCGCGACCAGCCTGACGCGCTGCTTTGGCAGCACCAAGGCCCATGGCGTCGCTCTCGCCGAATACCGCATCCAGATCAGGGTGTGCGGTCAAGATGTTCTGAGTTGCTTTAAACGCTTCGTTCTCGTCCCAGTTAGCAGTCTGCTCTGCAACTACCTTTACGTTCGGATAGTTTGCCAGAGCTTCGTTGCAGCCTTGGGTACGCTGGATTTCTGCAGTCGAACCAAGAACACCGTGCAGAATGGCGATTTTGCCTTCACCACCCATCTGATCGAACATCCATGTGCAAAGATCACGGGCCGCTTTAACACTGTCTGTTGCGATGTAGGTCGCCAACTCGCCATTGCCGGATTCAGGGCGTTGGTCCACCGCGATGACTGGAACGCCTGCCTGGTTTGCGGCACGAACGCCTGCAGCAGCCGATGTCGAGTCCTGCGATGTAAAGACAAGCGCGCCGATCTGCTGAACAAGCAGGTTCTGAACCTGATTGATCTGCTCACGCGAATTGTTATTGGCAGAAGCAACAGATACTTCGTATCCCGCTTCTTCTGCAGCAGCCCGCATACCATCAACTGCTGCAACATAGAACAACGACTTCTGGTCGGCCACAGCGATGCCGATTACAGGTTTATCGGCAGCTTGTGCAATTCCCGCGGAAAGTGCTAGAGCAGCCGTCGCGCCAAAGAGACCACGTTTAACGGTAGAGATGAAGTTTATAGTTTTCATAACCAGATTCCTCCTCTGATTGGTTATTTTACTAGATCTGACGAGCTTGAGACAGAAGTATGCATCCCTCACTCACCACCCGCTTCCGAGCGCCCCTCAAGGGTTGCCTTTAACGCGGACATGAAACGGGCGGCCAAAGCACCGTCGATGGCTCGATGGTCACAGGTCAGCGAGAACGAGCTGATCTTTCTCCATTGAGGGTCTCCATCATTCCAGAACTGGCACATCCGGGTAGAGCCTACGGCAAGTATCGCAACTTGCGGCGGGTTGATGATCGCCGTGAACTGCGTCACGTCGAACATTCCGAGGTTTGACACTGTAAAGGTGCCACCAAGAACGTCAGAAATCGCAATCGCACCATCACGCACCTTGCTCACTAAAGCGCGGCGACGTTCTGCGATTTCGTCAAGAGAAAGACTATCGGCGCCGTGGATTACTGGCACGGTCAGCCCGCGATCAGAGGCCACAGCCAAACCGATATTGGCCTGACCATATTCATGAACAGCGTCGTCATGGTAGAGTGCGTTGACCGCGGGAAACTGCATCAGGACCTTGGCACATGCGGCAAGGATAATGTCCGTGACCTTCACACCTTCCCGACGTTGGTCCAAGGCATGCTGCATGTCGATATCCACAACGATATTGAACATAGGAGCTTGCCAAGCCGTCGCCATGTGACGCGCCTGAACCTTTTCTGATTTGGTCAAAGGCCGCGTGTTAACTTGGGGTTCTGTGGATACGTTTATATTCATCACGAAAATCCGCTTACGCTGCGTTTGCCAACAGAGACTTCTTGCCCGCACATCCGTAGGACTGCATCTTTTCGATGGTGGCATCGATCATGCGGGTCCGGCCTTCGGCCATTGCTTCCTCAAGCTGACGATCTCCGGTTGCCCAGACCGCCTCAAAACCGGCGCGGAATGCGTGGCGCAAATCGGTATCGGCATTGAACTTGTGAACACCGGCGGCAATCGCGTCGCTAACTTCCTGCTGGGTCAGTCCGGAAGCTCCGTGCAGAACCAGAGGAATACCTGTTGCAGCTTTGATCTCACGAATGCGCTGGATGTTGATCGGTTCCTGAGGAAGCCCGGGAACTACGCCGTGAACAATGCCGACCGAAATCGCCAGATAGTCGATACCTGTTTCGGCAACGAAACGGCGAGCTTCTTCAACATCTGTATAATAGTCTTCCCAGTTGACCTGTTCACCGACGTCCGGAATTTTGCCCAGCTCAGCTTCCACCGGAATGCCGTAAGCATGCGCGATCTCAACGACTTTGCGAGTGGTCTCGATGTTTTCTTCAAATGGCAGATGCGCGCCGTCATACATGATCGACGTGAAGCCCAGCTTGATCGCCTCAAGCGCCTCGTCCCATGATCCGTGATCAAGGTGGATAGCATATTCCGCTCCCGATTTCTCGGCGATGCGCTTGGTCATCTCGTAAGCACGCCTTACACCAACATGCGGAATGATCGCGCGGCCAACCTGAAGAAAGATCGGAGAGTCAGCGCGTTCGGCCGCCCAAACCAAAGCTTCGGTCGTTTCTTCGTTGTGCATATTGTACGCACCAACAGCGTAGCCACCGCGACGGGCGTTTTCGATCATTTCACGGGGGTCTGATTGGGTCATTAGATTTTCTCCAATTGAGAGTTGATCAGAGCCGAACTGTCGGCATCTTCTAGTTGTGATTTCGATGTTTGATCGGTCGATTGCCTTACAACCCCGGGAACATCGAAACGTTTGATATATTGCAAATAGTCTTCTTTTTCGGCCTGCTTGCGCGCCTCAGACCATCCTGCTCGCCCGGCTAGGATGTCAGCGGCCTCGTCCAAAACTTCGCGTCCACAACTGCCGTTCAAGCCCACCATAACCCGGCGGATCAGGGCGTCTGTCAGAGTGCGGCAGAATTCGTTCTCGAAAGTAAAGACTAGTTCTGCTGCAATTGCTCCGCTCTCGGGATCGAGGACATTCATCAGTTCCGGCTGAGAGTTTCCCAACGCAAGAATGTCTCCCGCTCGCGCTCCGTAAATACTGACAAGTCGTTCAGAAAGTGATGAAGCAACACCGAATGTTTTGGAAAGCTCGGCTTTGTAGCTCTCGAAGTCCGCCACACGCGCACCAGGAAACTTGATCTTTCTGGTCGTGCAGGCAGGCGTTTTCTTCCCCAGTTGCTTGAATATCTCATCCACTGCATCTTCGGCTAAGCTGCGATAAGTAGAAAGCTTCCCACCAATGATCGAAAGCAATCCGGAGCGAGCTGGAGCGTGATCAAAAATTACATGACTGCGTGGTACGTTCCACTCGCCGGTATCCGGCACATATGGCAAGGGCCGAACCCCACTGTATGTGTATAGCACGTCGGAAGGTGACAGGTTTGCAGTCGGAATAAGCTGATTTACCTCACCAAGAAGATAATCCATCTCTGATTGATCAGCTCGCGCAAGATCCGGGTCTTCGTCGAACTTCTTATCCGTGGTACCAATCATGATGTAATCACCCCAAGGGATGATCAGCACCAGTCGGCCGTCGGCACGGGATTCATAATAAACGACATCTGAGGGTGCACCGGGGAACGGTGCCACAATCAAGTGACTTCCTTTTGCGCCACCAATATGGCGGCGTTCATCCGGCCGACGGTCACCTAAAACATAATCAACCCACGGACCCGATGCATTTACGACCAAACTTGCTCGGAGCGCGTGACGCGTTTCATCAAGTTCATCCGTAAACATTACACCGGCGATCCGACCGCCTTCCTCGATGAAACCGTCCACCTTGGAGTGGGTGTAAATTTCGGCCCCTTCACCGTGGGCCGCCAGTGTCACTTCGGCGCAAAGACGTTCGGTCCAAACGACCTGGCCATCCATGAAAACAGCCGACCCCTGCAGGCCGTCATCTGACATTTTCGGAAACCGCTTCAGAGTGTCTTTACGTGACAGAGTACGATGCCAGACCGTACTCTTGTCGAAGGACAAAATGTCATAGGCAATCATTGCGGCTCGGATCATCCACTTTGGACGACGGCTGTGTTTATAAACCGGCATCATAAGAGGAACGGGTTTGACTAAGTGAGGTGCCAGACGGAACAGGAGCTCGCGTTCTCTCAACGACTCTCGGACCAAAGCTACGTCACCCTGTTCGAGATAACGTAGGCCACCATGGATAAGTCTGCCAGACCAGCTTGAGCAACCACTTCCAATATCTTCTTTCTCAACGACAGCAACGCGAAGACCACGTGCAGCGGCATCACGCGCTATGCCAAGACCGTTGATCCCTGCCCCGATGACAATCAGGTCAAACACGCCTTCAGCCCGCAATTCAGCTTGCGCTTTCTTGCTTGGGGAACGGCTTATATTTCGATCCTGCATCATGGTCATTCCGATTTAAGTTGAGGGAAAATTAAAGTGTTGTCCTAGGGTCTAGACGGGAGGTGTTGACCCCAGGACTACGGGGAGGGTTCGTATCAGTCGTCGGTTTCAATGTACGCAAGGATCGTGCGTACCTGCGCGTCCTCACCTTCCTGAACCAGAATTTCGCTGAGAATACCTGACGCCGGAGACTCAAGTTCCTGTGTCGCTTTTTCGGCTTCGATTTCCGCCAAAGGCTCGTCTTCCTCGACGCGATCCCCAATCGCCTTCAACCAAGAAGTCACGGTTCCTTCGCTCATTCCCATACCCCACTGGGGCAGCAATACTTCGACTTTCATCGTTCTTGTCTCCTGTTCGATAATCAGAGTGCAGTTCGTCCGCAGACCTTTTTGATCGCATCGGCAATCGTCTCGGTCGTCGGATACATGAGTTTCTCAAGTGAAGGGCTGAAGGGGATCTGCATGTCTAAAGCCGTCAAGCGGATAATCGGCGCCTTCAAATAGGGTTGAGCTTTCTCGGCAACGACCGCTGCGATTTCTGCAGCCGCGCCGCAGGTGCGATGCGCTGGTTCAGCGATGACCAAGCGACCCGTTCTCTTCACGGATTCGAGAATGGTTTTCGTGTCCAGAGGAACCAAGGTTCTCGGATCAATAACTTCTGCGTCGATGTCTTGCTCTGCCAATTGCTCCGCAGCTTTTAAAGCCAATGGAAGCGATCCAGATATGCCGACAACCGTTACGTCTTTACCTTCACGACGCGTACGAGCGACGCCGAAGGGAATAAAATACTCGTTGTCGTCAACTTCCTCTTTCTGCCCCCAAAGAGGAACAGCCTCGAAAGTCAGAACCGGGTCGTCACTGGCGATAGCGCTTCGAAGCAAACCTTTGGCATCGGACGCGGATGACGGTGCCATAATTTTGAGCCCTGGAACGTTCATGAACATCGGATACGGACGATCCGAGTGATGGGCTCCGGTATTTAGTCCGTAGAACATGGCCGAGCGGAAAACGACCGGGATCGAGCTTTGACCACCGAACATATAACGGTTCTTCGCCGCTTGGTTCACAAACTGGTCCATCGCCATGTAAAGGAAGGACGAGTAGCTCAGATCAACTATCGGACGCAGGCCAGTCATAGCTGCGCCAATTGCAGTACCGACAATCGCCTCTTCCGAGATCGGTGTATTGCGAATGCGATTTTTGCCAAACTGCTGAACAAAGTCGCCTTGCTCTGCGCGCTGCTTGCCGCCACCGGTCGTGCCATAGACGTTAGCTTCGACGTCCTCTCCGATGATGATGACACGCTCGTCTGCACTCATTGCTTCTTGTTGCGCGGCGCCAATCGCGCCGATGTAGGTCATAACGCTCACAGCGCACCCTCCAGTTCGTATTCGTCAGTGTAGAGATGCTGGAAAGCGATCGAAGGATCTGGGTCTGGACTTTCCAGAGCGAAAGTCGCACAGTCCTCGACCTCCTGCTCGATCTCGGCTTCGATTGCGTCCATTTCGTCAGAGTTTGAAATACCCTCAGCAATCAGTTCTTCGCGGAACATCACGATGGGATCGCGCGATGTCCAAAGCGCCTTTTCCTCCGAGTCGCGATAGTCGACGTTGATGCGAAGCCCTTCTGAATGCTCGCGGAAGCGGTAGGTCATAACTTCGATAAGTGTTGGACCGTCTCCACGGCGTGCGCGATCAGCAGCGTCTGCAACTGCATCATATACATCCATCACATCCTGACCGTTCTCAACTAAAACACCGGGCATCCCGAAGCCTGCAGCACGATCAACAATGCGTCCGCCGGTCACCGTGTGGGATGGTGTCGACAATGCGTAAAAGTTGTTTTCGCAAAGGAAGATAACAGGCAGTTTATAGGCTGACGCCAGGTTCATCGATTCATAGAGAACGCCTTGGTTTGCTGTACCGTCGCCAAAGAAACAAATGGCAACTCGGTTTTCCCCCAGGACCTGCGCCGAAAGCGCAGCGCCAACGGCGATAGGAATTGCAGAGCCGGTAATACCGGATTCACCCAAGCTACCCACGGAATAATCGGCGAGGTGAAGTGATCCGCCCTTACCCTGACAAACCCCGGTAGCCTTGCCAACTAGCTCAGCCATCAACGGACCAAGAGGCGATCCCATTCCGATTGGGTGACCATGACTGCGGTGGTTACCGGTCATGTGGTCACCCTTACCAAGCGCCATGCATGCCCCAACAACCTGCGCTTCCTGACCGATGCTCGTATGAACCGTACCAGGGATATATCCGCGCTTGACCATTTTCGAAGCTCGCTCGTCGAAGAGCCGTATCCGCAACATGCGACGCTGCATTTCCAACAAGGTATCTTTATCGAGGTTTCTTCCGGCTTTCATCTCTATGCACCAATTGTTCATGTTCTGCACTTTTGTACTGTCTATTTTTTGTTCTGACAAGTCCCTTCTATTTCCCCGCTGTTTGAAATATCTAAATAATTGTTTTATTTAAGTTATATCTCGATATTACTCTCAGAATACCAACGGATCACACGATTTCTCCAAAAACCTTATCCACAGTTACGGCATAGAAAGCTGGACGCATGAAGCAAAATGCGACATACATGAATAAATCAATCAACTATGAAAGGAGGCACTAAGATTATGGACCTAGAAAAGAAGTCTAGCGACATGGCTCGAGCAGCATGGCTCTATTACATCGAGGAACTCACCCAGAGTCAGGTGGCGGACAAACTCGGCGTGAGTCGCAGCACCGTGATTCGCCTTCTGCAACGCGCAAAGGACAGTGGCCTTGTTACAATCTCATTGGGCGTCTCCAGCGAAGGCTTCGAGCTCGAGCGGAATTTGGAACAGAAGTATGGCCTAAAAACTGTACGGATCGTCCCTGAAGCTGAAGACGGCGAGACCCAGAGGCGCTGGCTTGGACAAGTTGCAGCAGGAACGCTGCAGGAAATGGCGCGTAAAAACTCAATTATGGCTATCAGCTGGGGGCGCACTCTGCGCGCTATGGCAGATTCGCTCCATGGCGAAGCCTCAGTCCCTGGAATGAAGACAGTTGCCCTTATCGGTGGACTTCACAACGCTGACCGAGGGACCAACCCCTTTGAGGTTGCAGAACTCGTGGGTCAATTTTTTGGCGCACCGGCCCGCGCCCTTTATGCGCCCGTTTACGTACGCAACGCAGAGACGGCCGCTGGGCTTACCAGCGATACCGGTCTGGCTGAGGCTTTAGATATGGCAAGACGTGCTTCTTTAGTGGTGTTCAGCGCAGGTTCGCTTAGCGAGCAGGCAACAATGCTGCGACTTGGTTATGTAAATCCGACAGAAAAGGATTTCTTGGAACGCCAAGGAGCCGTCGGTGACATCGCATGCCGCTGGATAGACGCCGAAGGCAACCCCGTCGATTTGCCACCCACAATTCACCCTATTGGTATTTCACTCAATGACATGCGTAATATCCCTGATCGACTGATGGTCGTGGGCGGCAAATCGAAAGTAGATGTAATCCGAGCAAGCCTTAAAGGAGGCTACGCAACACACCTTATTACAGACGAAGGCGTGGCTGCCGCACTCCTTGAATAATTTTGCCCCACAAACGCCATTGATACACTTGCACATATCATGAACATATAGTTCAATATTGGAAAATCCATGGGCGAACTCCTATACCGCAAAGATAATCTGGACGATAACATGATACTCGGCATCGACCTCGGCACCTCCATGGTGAAAGCTGCACTCTTTTCTGAGGACGGGAAATGTATTTCCGTAGCCTCGCGCCGAAGTAGCCCTCAGACGCTCGGCAATGGCAGGATCGAGCAGGACTTTGAAGAAATCGTCGCGGCTGTTGGCGAGGTCGTAAAAGAGGCTTGTGAAGGTTTTTCCTCTCCGGTTGTGATTGGCATTACCGGTCAAAGCGACGGTCTTTGGCTGCTTGACGAAGCTGGATATGGCGTTCGTGCAGCCGTTTCGTGGTTAGATGACCGAGGCAACCCATATCTACAGGAATGGATAGACAGCGGCATCTTCGAAGCAGTCTTTCGTCGCAATGCCAATGCCATATTTCCGGGTAGTCACGCACCACTAATGGCCGCGCTAAAGCAAGGAGACCCTGAAGCTTTAAAAAAGGCGCATACAGCCAGTTATCTTAAAGATGCTATCCTGCAACGCTTGACCGGGGCTCGAGTAACGGATGCCTCAGATGCTTCGCTGCCTTTTCTCGATATCAAAGCTCGAGACTACGATGCAGAAATCCTAAGTCTTCTGGGACTAAGTGATCTTCGACATTTGCTATCACCGGTCATGGCGGCCCCCGGTCAAACTTTCCCGATCAACAGCAGAGGCTCAGAACTGACCGGCTTGCCAGAAGGCATACCTGTCCATGCGGGTCCATTTGATCTGGTAGCCTGCGCTATTGGAGCAGGAGTGAGAAATGTTGGAGATGGTTTGATTATCATAGGCACAACACTGGCCTGTGAGGTTTTGACCGACAAGGTAGACACACAATGCGATCCTGTCGGAATGACCTTGTGTATGCCCGAGGAAAACCGATGGGTGCGCGCCATGCCTGCCACCGTAGGAACAGCAACACTTGATTGGATCTTGGATCTGGTCGGCGCGTCTCACAATGACGTCGACCACCTTCTTGCCAAAAGCAAACCCGGCGCCAACGGTGTATCTGCCCTACCTTTCTTTTCGGCAACGGGCGAACGGGCACCATTTGTCGATGTGAAAGCACGCGGTCAGCTTTCGGGTCTAAACACCTCCACAACGAAGGCAGATCTAGTCATGGCTGTTTGTGAATCTGTCGCATATGCCGCGCGCCACTGCATCGAAGCAGCAAAGTTAACCGGTCGACTTATGGTATGTGGTGGCGGTTCGAACTCCGAAACATGGAGCCAGATGGTGGCGGACGTCATCCAGCAACCTCTTTACATCGCCCCCAAACCGGAAGTTGGAGCACGCGGTGCGGCAATCGCAGCAATGAATGTCGCGGGAATAGGTTTCGACCCAGACAAGTGGGTAGCACCTGAAGGTGTTATCGAACCTCAAGCAAGAGCTGCACAGCATTATGATGAAGGATTTGCCGGCTATCTCGAGACAGTTGCAGCGGCGCGAACCCTTTGGAACCGTTGATTGTGAACCGTAAAGGAAACCCAATGGCGCGTAATCTGACCATTCCGGAAGAACGGCATCCCGAAAAAGCAAAACGGGCGGCATCTCCGCGCCAGCCAAAGCCGGACTGGATACGTGTCAAAGCGCGCGCGGGATCAGGCTACAAAGAGACAATGTCGATCGTTCAAGCTCATGGCCTTACAACTGTTTGCGAAGAAGCCGGCTGCCCGAATTTGGGCGAGTGCTGGAACCAAGGCCACGCGACCATGATGATTATGGGCGAGATTTGCACCCGGGGCTGTACCTTTTGCAATGTTGCGACGGGTCGACCGGATGCGCTGGATGTTTTCGAACCAGGACGCGTAGCAGATGCTGTCGCAAAGCTCGGCCTGAACCATGTCGTAATTACTTCAGTCGATCGCGATGACCTATCCGACGGCGGAGCAGAGCATTTCGCGCAAACAATCCGCGCTATACGACACAAGGCGCCTGATACAACAATCGAAATTCTAACTCCCGATTTCTTAAAATGCGGACCTGAAGCTCTTGAAGTGGTGATCGAAGCAGGACCCGATGTGTTCAATCACAACCTCGAAACAACTCCCAGGCTTTATCCGACGGTTCGGCCGGGTGCACGCTACTTCCATTCGTTGCGCCTTCTCCAACGCGCAAAAGAGTTGGACCCAAGCATTTTTACCAAATCGGGCGTCATGGTGGGTCTCGGGGAAGACGCCAGTGAAGTGCGTCAAGTCATGGATGATATGAGGGCCGCCGATGTAGATTTCTTGACCATTGGCCAATACCTGCAACCGACACCGAAGCATCACCCGATCGAACGCTTTGTCACGCCGTATGAATTCAAATCCTTCGAAAAAGCTGCGTATGGCAAGGGCTTCAAAATGGTATCAGCCTCACCCCTAACACGTTCCAGCCATCACGCCGGATCAGACTTCGTAAAACTCAAGGCCGCTCGGGAAAAGCAACTTACCGTCAACTGACGTGAGACTTTTCGAATAGACGTAAGCGGTGCGCCGACCCCACACGTTTGCGCTGACGCTTGATCTGCGATTCAGAGACTTCTTTGATTTGGGGAGTTTCTCGATGGGAGCTACAAGCGAGTTTCTGGCAAGGGTGCCGCGACGGTCTGATGGCAAGCGAGATTGGCCGCCGGAGCTGAAAGCGCGGATCGTGGCTGAGACGCTAATTGAGGGCGAGACGGTCAACACGGTTGCCACGCGGTATGAGTTGATTACCAGCACGGTATCTGACTGGCGGCGGATGGCACGACAGGGCAAGTTGGTTTTGCCCAATTTGGAAGGCATGGAATTTGTGCCTGTTGAGATTGAGGCGTCTGTGCCGGTTGCCCAGCCTTCGGCCGTCACATCTGCCGGTATGATTGATTTGATCAAGGGCGATGTCACTATTCGTCTTGATGCTGCGACACCTGGGGCGCGGATTGCCGAGATTGTGCGGGCTTTGGCGACGTGATCACACCATCCCATAAGGTCCGGATTTTTGTGGCCAGTGATCCGGTGGACTTTCGTAAGGGCCATGATGGGCTGGCTGCTTTGGTGCAGAGCCATCTGCATCAGAAGCCTTTTGACGGGTCCGTTTATGTGTTCCACGCCAAGCGTGCAGATCGGCTCAAGCTGATCTATTGGGACGGCAGCGGTCTGGTGATGGCGTATAAGCGGCTTGAGGATAACAGCTTCGCATGGCCCGCGATCAAGAACGGGGTTATGCGCCTGGAACCGGCCCAGTTTGAGGCGTTGTTCGCGGGTTTGGATTGGCGGCGGGGGCAGCCATTGGAGGTGACAGCACCTTCTGCGGCGGAGTGACTCATGGGGGCGATTGCACGGGCCCTTCTGTCCTTGTTTTGCTATGGAAATGGGCATGAGTACCCCTGATGATTTGCCTAATGATGTCGCTGAATTGAAGGCGATCATCCGTACGCAACGGGATCAGAATGCGCGGCTCGAGGTCCTGGTCGCCTCCTTCAAGAAGGCATTGTTTGGGTCCAAATCCGAAAAGGTGGACCCAGTCCAATATGAGCTGGAGCTCGAAGATATCGAGACGGCCATCGCGCAGGTGGAAGCCGAGATTGACGCCGATGAACGCACCGCGCCGGTGCGCCCTTCAAAATCGCGCCAGACCAACCGAGGGTCACTGCCCAAGCATCTGGAGCGGGTGGAAGTGGTTATCGAACCCGAGCTTGCCTGCGCCTGCGGAGAAGCGCGTCATGTCATTGGCGAAGATGTCAGCGAACGGCTGGACATCATACCCGCCCAGTTCCAGGTGATCGTCACCCGTCGCCCTAAATACGCTTGCCGGTCCTGCGAGGGCGGGATTGCCCAGGCTTCTGCACCAGCTCACATCATCGCGGGCGGCATGCCAACCGAGGCAACGCTGGCCCATGTCCTTGTCTCCAAATACGCCGATCACTTGCCCCTTTATCGGCAGGCGTAAATCTATAGCCGCCAGGGGATCGATCTGGATCGTTCAACCCTGGCAGGATGGGTCGGCAAATCAGCGTTCGAATTGACCCCGGTTTATGAAGCGCTTCTGGTCCATTTGAAGCGCTCCGCCAAACTCTTCATGGATGAAACACCTGCGCCGGTTCTGGCGCCAGGGCAGAAGAAGACCAAAACAGGTTGCTTCTGGGCCTTGGCCCGCGATGACAGGCCGTGGAGCGGCGAGGATCCCCCCGGCGTCGCCTTCACCTATGCGCCGGGACGATCCGGCCAGCATGCGGACACTATTTTGAAAGACTTCAGCGGCACCCTGCAGGTCGATGGTTATGCGGGCTATAACCGCCTGCTCAAACGTCCGGCTCAGGATGTGACACTTGCCTATTGCTGGAGCCATGCCCGTCGCAAATTGCATGATGTCACCCAATCTGGCGCGGCACCAATCGCTCAGGAAGGCTTAGCTCAAATCCAGGCGCTATAACGCATCGAAAAAGACCTGCGCGGCCTGCCTGCCGATCAACGGCACGCCGCGCGACAGGACCGTTCAAAACCCGTCACCAATGCCTTCGAGCTTTGGCTCGCACAAAACCGCGCCCGCGTCGCAAGCAAATCTCCGACTGGAGAAGCCCTGAAATACATTGCCAAATGCTGGGATGGGCTGATCCTGTTCCTCAGTGACGGCCGCATCGAACAGGATTCCAACGCCGTCGAACGCACCATCCGACCCATCGCCCTGAACCGCAAAAACGCGCTCTTCGCCGGGCACGACGCTGGCGCACAGAACTGGGCCGTCATCGCGTCACTGATCGAGACCTGCAAACTCAACGGTGTCGAGCCACACGCTTATCTGTGCGGCGTGCTCACAGCTATTGCTGGAGGGCACAAACAAACCGACATCAACGAACTGCTGCCTTGGAACTACGCTAAAACCGTGTGATCGGCACACCGCTTTCGAATAGTCCAATCGACAAAGCAAAATATAAACCGGCAGTTCCCATCAAAACTGCCGGCTTTCTTTTTCAACCATTGAAGTTCCGCTCCGCTTGAAAGCGCAGCACATATTATTTGATCACCAATCCTCTGGTTCGAGTCGTAGTCAACGTAACAACCGCAATGATGAACACTCCATAGACAAGGCTCTGTGATTGGGCCGAAAAACCGATGGCCTGGATTGCGATTGGCACGAATGCCACAGTCAATGCTCCAAAGACCACGTTAATAGGGTT
>Ga0181576_10001005_pt1 | contig 21480 bp, 19 predicted proteins | sample 101ome_22_FD_132464 | JGI IMG/M metagenome (GOLD analysis project Ga0181576, IMG submission 132464) | Coastal salt marsh microbial communities from the Groves Creek Marsh, Skidaway Island, Georgia - 101412BT metaG (megahit assembly) | ecosystem: Environmental > Aquatic > Marine > Intertidal... | reverse complement strand
ACCCTTATGACCGACCGACTGGGGATCCGTGCGCGCAATCACAAAGATGTAATCAGACTCGTGGGCGAGCGAGGTCCACACCTTCTGGCCGCTGATCTTCCAGGTCTGGGTGTTCTCATCAAACACCGCGCGGGTTTTGACGTTCGCAAGATCACTGCCTGCTCCCGGCTCGGAGTAACCCTGACACCAGAACTCGGTACCGTTGAGAATACCGGGCAGATAGCGCTGCTGTTGCTGCTGCGTCCCGAACGCAATCAAGGTGGGACCGACCAACATCTCGCCGATATGTCCCATGCGCCCCGGACCTCCGGCACGCGCATACTCCTCGTGAAACACAACCTGCTGTTCGATCGAGGCACCACGGCCACCGTGCGACTCCGGCCAACCAACGCCTATCCAGCCGCCTTCGGCAAGCTTTTGCTCCCAACGCAGTCGTTGCTCAACAAACATGTGCTCATCGCCGGGACCACCACGACCACGAACAGGTTCAAACTCACCGCATAGATTCTGTTGCAACCACTCGGCGATGCTGTTTCGAAAGCGCTCGTCTTCCGCACTAAACCCCAACTTCATCAGCGGCACTCCTCATCCAACAGCATGGCCGCAATCCGCTCACGATGCACCGCGCCATTACCAAGGTAACTTTCACTCGAGCGCGCGCGTTTGAAATACAACTGAATATCGTACTCTTCGGTGAAACCGACTCCGCCATGCATCTGCAACGAAGATCCTGCGCAGAAGAAAAACGCATCACTGCAATAGCCTTTGGCTGCGCACGCGGCCTCTGGTAACTCGACGGCCAGCGCGCCGTTATTCAGGTATTCATCTGCGATACAGGCAGCGTAATACACCGCGGATCGGGATGCCTCGACTTTGAGCATCATATCCGCAGCTTTGTGTTTGATGGCTTGATAAGACGCGATTGCGCGACCAAATTGCACCCGCTCACCGGTGTAAGCCACGGCACTATCGAGCGACTGCTGCGCGCCGCCAAGCTGCTCTGCCGCCATCGCAATTGCCGCGAGATGCTCAAGCGATTGCAAGGTCTGGGCGTTAAAACGTGGCAGGCGCGCGCCCGAATCCACCCGCAGATTATCAAAGGTCACGGCGGCAAGCGGACGCGTTTGGTCCATGGTTGGCACCCGCGCACGCTGAATCGCGGGGTTGTCGGCATCAATGTAAAACGCTGCCAGATCATCGCCACACTCAGCGATCACCAGCAGAACATCGGCGGTGTGTCCGTTCAGCACAAACCGTGCATCGCCTGAGATCAGATAGCCGTCATCCTCTGCGCGACACTCGACTTCAATGCCATTGGTGCCGGCAAATGCGTCATATACCAGGGTTGCGGTTTGTCCCTCGGCAAGTGATGGCAACCACAGCGACTGCTGCGACTCATCGCCAAACAGCCGCAAGCCCATTACGCCAAAGGCAACGGTTGAGTAAAACGGCGAACAGAAAAGGTAACGACCCATTTGCTCGAGCATGGCAACCAGCTCGACAAAGCCCAGCGACAAACCGCCATACGCTTCCGGGATCACCATCGCTGGCCACCCCATTTCGTTGCAAACTCGCGACCACACGGCGGCATCAAAGCCGGCGTCGGTTTGCATCGCGCCGCGCACAGCCGCACTGGTGCTGATATCCGCAAGAAACGCATCCGCCGTCTCGCGAATCATCTGCTGTTCGTCGGTGAATCGGAACTCCATGATCAGGCTCTCAGGTTCCGTAGACTTTTTGCGGTGCTACCCTCTCGGCCAAGAGTTGCTTGACGCCCTCTCCGACCTCGCTGGGCGCCCATCGACGCTGCTTGTCTATCCCCGGTGTTGAGCGATACCCATCCACCACCGAAATACGACCGCCTTCCAGTTCGAAAATATTGCCGGTTACGCCATCTGATCCAGTCGATCCCAGCCACACCACCAACGGTGCAATATTCGCAGGGTCATAGACGTCAAAACCGCCGTCCTCCGGCCGTTTCATCATGTCGGCAAAGACATCTTCGGTCATCCCGGTGCGAGCAGATGGCGCCAATGCGTTCGCGGTTATGCCATAGCGTTCAAGCTCGGCCGCTTGGTTGAGTGTCAGTGAGGCAATGCCGCCCTTGGCCGCAGCATAGTTGCTTTGACCGATCGAACCATTGAGGCCAGCGCCAGAGGACGTGTTGATAATGCGCGCCTGTACCGTTTTGCCCTCTTTGCTCTGGGCCCTCCAGTAATGCACCGCATGGCTGCTGATGCAGAAGTGCCCTTTGAGATGCACGGCAATGACTGCGTCCCACTCCTGTTCGGTCATCGAGGCAAACATACGATCGCGACAAATGCCGGCGTTATTGACCACAACATCGAGTCCGCCAAAGTTATCCAACGCTGCTTTTACCGCGTTGTACGAATCGTCGTAGGACGTAATATCGGACTGGTTTGCCACCGCTTTACCACCGGCGGCTTCAATATCGGCGACGGTGCTGCCCGCTGCTTCGGCGTTAATATCGTTAACAACAACGGCTGCGCCTTCGGCCGCGAAGGCCAATGCATACGCGCGCCCCAAACCTCCACCGGCACCGGTCACAATGACCGTGCGTCCTGCACATATTCCGCTCATGCGTTGTCCTCAGAGTCGTTCGATAATGGTGACGTTGGCCTGCCCGCCGCCTTCGCACATCGTTTGTAAGCCGTAGCGACCTCCGCGTCGTTCAAGCTCATGGAGCAGCGTGGTCATCAGTTTGGTCCCGGTCGCGCCAAGCGGGTGGCCCAGCGCGATCGCGCCACCGTTGACATTGGTTTGCTCATGCGGATAACCGGTTTCTTTCATCCACGCCATCGGCACACTGGCGAAGGCTTCGTTGATTTCAACCAGGTCGATGTCTGACCAGGACATTCCCGCCTTTACCAGCGCACGCTGACTCGCAGGAATCGGAGCGGTCAACATAAAGATCGGATCTTCGCCCCGCACGCTGATGTGATGGATACGGGCTCGCGGCGTCAGGTTGTAACGCTTGAGCGCCTCCTCAGACACAATCAACATTGCCGAGGCGCCATCGCAGGTTTGACTCGAAACGCCCGCCGTCACTTTGTCACATCCGAACAGGAAGTCGAGCGATGCCATTTTTTCGAGCGAGGTATCGCGCGCCGTTTCATCCATTTTGAAATCACCGTAGGGGACGATCTCACGATCGAAATACCCGTTGGAGATCGCATGCAATGCACGTTTGTGGGACTCGAGTGAATACACCTCGAGCTCCTCGCGCGACAGGTTCCACTTATCCGCAATCATCTGCGCCGATTTAAACTGGGTCGGCGGCTCTGCACCGTATCGTTCTACCCAGCCCGTTGAGCCCGAAAACGGATCGCTGAATCCCATCGGGATAGCCGCCGTCATCGCCGAGGAAATCGGAATCTGGGTCATTGTCTGCACGCCGCCGGCAATCACCACATCCATGGTTCCGCTCATCACCGCCTGCGCCGCAAAATGAACCGACTGCTGCGATGAACCGCACTGGCGATCAATGGTGGTACCGGGTACCTCATCGCTCAAACCGGCAGCCAGCCAGCAAGTGCGCGCGATATCCCCGGCGAGCGGACCGATAGCATCGACACAACCGAAAATAACATCGTCATATTCAGTGTCAGGAATCGGGTTGCGCTCAACCAGCGCTTTCAGCACATGTGCACCCAGATCGGCACCGTGAACATGGGCAAGACTGCCTTTGCGACGTCCGGTCGGTGTGCGGCATGCGTCAACGATATAGGCTTGAGGCTTCATTTAACAATCTCCAGAACAGCCGGCGCCAACGACTGACTGCCGTGGCCAGCCGCAGCTGAGCCAAAGGTGAATTCAGCACCGATCAGTGCACGCGGATTGAGCAACCACTCGTGTATGCGGTTCTTATGAAAGCCGCTGTCTCCCCAGGTCTTTTCCAACACCCACGCGCGCTTGGCGAAAATCTGCAAATCGCATTCCCAGGTGTAACCCATCGCCCCAAATACCTGGATGCAATTGCGCGCTGCCATCGAGCTGGCCTCTGCTGCAGCGACTTTTGCATGCGACACGGCACAATCAGCACGCGTCGGTGCGACATGACAAGTGTACGCAGCCCGTGCAACCACTGGCTTGGCATATTCGAGACGCACTGCGCAATCGGCCAACAAGTGCTTAACCGCCTGATTGGTTCCAATCGCTTTACCAAACTGTTCGCGCTCGCTGCTGTAGCGAACCGCCTGTTTGATCATCGCGTCGGTCAGACCGAGCAATTGCGCCGCTGCACCCAGCGCGCCGCGGTTCAACGAACTGCGCCAGATATCAGCGCCCTGGCGCCCCCGCGCAATGCAGGTATCGCCACTCGGGCTCCAATCAATCTCACACACCCGTCGGCTTGGATCGAGGCTCTTGCGATGCTTGAGCGTAAACGCCCCACGCTCAATCAGATGGATCTCATCGCCGTGGGGTAGCAGCAGCGCATCGGCCATATCGGCAAAGTTGATATTCGCATTGATCAGATGGCCTGCCAGAACCAGCGCTTCGCCGCTGGCGATTTTCTCGAGCAAGCCCTGCAGTCGCAGCTTCTGCTCGTTCTCGACCACGTCCAGCGCATCGACCAACAACGGTGTTGCGACCAGCGCGCTGACGACGATCGGCTCGGGCAAGGCGACGCGGCCGCACTCCTCCGCCAGCATGACAAAATCAAGCGCGCCCAGCCCCAGTCCGCCCAATGCCTCCGGCACCAGCATCGACGACAGGCCGAGTTCGCTCAGTCCGGACCACAAGCCGGTGTCAAAACCGGTCTCGCTGTCCCACCGCGCACGAATACGCTCGGGCGTGACTTCGGCACTCAGGAACGACGCAATCGCATCGCGGAATTCATATTGTTCAGCAGTAAAGGTGAAATCCATGTCAGCCCTCGTTATCGACGCGGCATACCGAGCACGCGCTCGGCAATGATGTTGCGTTGAATTTCATTCGTTCCGGCATAGATCGGCCCAGACTGGGCAAACAAAAACCCGTCGACCCACACGCCCGCTTCATCGTCATCGTCCAACTCGTCGGGCATCAGTTCTGACGCGGCGCCCAACAGATTCAGCGCTGTGCTTTGAATACGCAAATCGAGTTCTGACCAGAAAATCTTGTTGCAACTGGCTTCAGCCCCAATCGAACCACCCGCTTGCAATCGCGATGCCGTTTGGTAGGTCGACAAGGCGTAGGCTTCAGCATCCAGATAGCAGCGGACAACCGAATCCTCGATCGAAAGATCGATAATGTCGTTGCGCTTGCGGCGATAGAGATTAAGCAGGCGTTTGGCTGCCTGCTGAAAACGTGCAGGACTGCGCAGCATCAGACCACGCTCGAATCCCGCCGTCGCCATGGCAATCGACCAACCCTCGCCCTCCTCGCCGATACGGTTAAAGGTAGGGACCCGGACATCATCAAAAAACACTTCAGCAAAGCCGGGCAGACCATTGAGCTGTTTGATCGGCCGCACGGTGACGCCCGGCGCATCGAGCGGTACCAGAATGAACGACAGGCCTTTGTGACGTTGGCTGTTCGGGTCGGTACGGAGCAAGCAAAATACCCAGTCGGCGAATACCGCACGCGTCGACCAGATCTTGTGCCCATTGATCACATATTCATCGCCAACGCGATCGGCGCGTGAGCGAATAGCGGCCATATCGGAACCGGCGCCCGGCTCAGACCAACCCTGCGCCCAAATTTCATCACCACTGGCCATGCTCGATATGAAGCGCGCCTTTTGCTCCGGCGTGCCATATTCCATCAACGTCGGACCAAGCAGGAAAATACCGTTCTGGTTAACGCGCAGTGGCGCCCTCGCCCGATAGTATTCCTCTTCGAAAATCAGCCACTCGATCAGATTGCAGCCGCGACCGCCATATTCTTTGGGCCACGTCACCATGCCCCAGTTGCCACTGGCCAGTGTGCGCTCCCATTCGCGGTGCTGCTCAAAGCCCTCCGCGGTATCGAAGGAGGTGAGCGCTTTGGCAGGGACATGTTGCTCGAGCCAGCTGCGTATTTCAGCCCTGAACGCGCGTTGCTCCTCGGTGTAGTAAAGGTCCATATTCGTCCTGTCAGCGGCGATCGCCCGCCGGGTTGTCTTTTAGCTGAAACGCCCTGATACCCTTTGGATCAAGCTCGGCAATAATTGCTAACTGCTCTGGCGTCGGTGCGGGGGTAAGTGGCGGTTCACCGTTAATTTCAAGGGTGAAACCGGTATTCTCAACCACCTGATCGACGCTGATGCCGGGATGCGTGCTGACCAGACGTGGCGAATAATTACGTCCACCCCAGTCGATCACACACAAGTCGGTGATGACGCGCCCGATCTTGATGTCATCAAAACTGTACCCACGCGGAAGTCGCGCAGGGTTATAACCGATCGAGCAAACGGTATCGCACTCACCGTCAACGAATACGCGTGTACTGTGTGAAGGCACCATGAACGAGTTGCGGTGAGAGATCGAGTTACCCGGAAAACCCCGCACACCCAGCATCATGGCCTTGGGTTGCGCGTAGGTTCCACCCAACGCAGATATGTTGGTCTGCGCGAACACATCAATCTGGCTCGGCCCGACCAGCGCGTGGCGCTTGCCCGACCAGACATTATCGAAGATCCGCGAAAAACCCATCCAGGTTTCCTGCGCTTGCGCAGCGCCCGGCTTGCGACCGCTGACCGCGTTGGGCGCACTCAGCAACCAGGCTTCGGAGTCGGTCATCATCAGATCGGGGCAGAAGGTGCGCATGGCGAGACTCGCGGCAAGGCGTTGCAGCGCGCCAATCCCCGTGGCAAGCACTTCGCCCTCGCCGCGAAAACACTCGGCGCCGGCGACGATCATGAGTTCCGCCAAGGTGTAGTCAGATGCGGCTGTATCAGTCATAGGATGTTCCCCGCTCTCAATACACTGGCAAAGGCAGCGCGCGGATTGCATCGAGCCCGCCGACTGCGTGTTGGTAGTCGTCTTCAGTCAGGCCACTGACGTATTTGTCGAGATAGCCTGCAATGCCGCGCTCGTCTTTCGCCGAGCCTGCATACTCCTTGAAGTGCGCGACATCAAATCCATACAAAGGCGTGCAGGACGATGGATGCGCGCCGCCGGGGATGTGCACCACTGCGTCCGTTTGCGCACGTTCCCAATGCACGTAACGGGCCTCATCCCCAGCATGAAAATAATCGGTGTCCACAAGCTCATCGCAGGAGACGATGGTGTGTTTGGCCGCGCGGGCATAGAGATCGTCCATGTACAGGTCGGGACCCTTGATCTGGCAGACACCGCGGCTGTCAGCCCGCTCAACATGGATCAAAGACACGTCGAGATTGAGCGCAGGCATCGCAACCCATTCCTTGTCATCGTACGGGCTATCAACAAGTTTCAGGTCCGGGCTGTTGCGAATCACGTCGGTGCCAAGACCGATTTGGGTCGGAATATAGGGGCAACCCCATGCTGCCGCGCGAAGGCCTAACAACAGCATGCCTTCATCCACTTCCATCACCTCGATCTCGCCCGCTTGACGCGCAGCACGAAAATGCGGCTCTAGGGGAATAAAATCGAGCGAAACAAACGCAAACACGAGCTTTTTAACCTTGCCGCTGGCGCACAAGAGGCCAATGTCGGCGCCTCCGTATGCGACCACCGTGAGGTCGGTTACATCGGTTCTCAACAGCTCTCGCACCAGCGCCATCGGTTTGCGTCGCGGGCCCCAGCCCCCGATGCCAATGGTCATGCCAGACTGAATCTGCGAAATCGCCTCGGCCGCGCTGCGCAGCTTGTTCATAAGTCATTTCCGGGTACGTTGATCAACGTTGGGGATTATCGAAAGCGTACCTCTCTGATGCATCATCCAATCAGACTATGACACGTGCGCCCTGCTCGCATAACGTTGCGCCATCAACAAAGGGATGAAAACGTATAAATGGCAACAGCCGCCCATAACACCACGCCAGCGCTTCTGAGCGCGTCAGCCGATCGCTATGGCGATCGGATATTCATTGATGACGGCGTCACCCAATACAGTTTTAGCGCGTTACAGAAGGCAGCGCACGAGGTTGCTGCGGGGCTGATTGGTCGCGGCTTCGCACGCGGCGACCGCGCGGCGATCTGGGCACCCAATATCAGCGACTGGGTGGTCGCGGCGCTGGGTATTCATTGCGCTGGCGGCATTCTGGTGACACTCAACACCCGCTACAAAGCCGATGAGGCTGCGCTGATTTTGAATGAGGCCGGGTGCACGCAGCTGTTTTCGATCGGATCATTCCTTGGCGTCGACTACCCGGCATTGCTCAAGCAGGTGTCGCTGCCATCGTTAAACAACATTTTCGTGCTTGGCGCGGCGGCAGATGACAGCTCTGCCGCAGACACGGATAGCTTCACTGCGCTCATCAACGAAGGGCGTAACGCGCTTCTCAGCGATCCTGCGCTTGTCGTGCAGCGCATGGCAGACATCGACGCTGATTGCGCATCGGATATCCTGTTTACATCGGGAACGACCGGCAAACCAAAGGGTGTGGTCACGGCCCATGGACAGAACATTCGTTGCTTTACCCAGTGGAGTGCTGAACTCGGGCTGAACGAGAGCGATCGTTACCTATGTATCAATCCGTTTTTCCATAGCTTTGGATACAAAGCGGGCTGGCTCGCTTGCCTGATGCGCGGCGCGACGATACTGCCGCATGCGGTGTTTGATACCAGCGCCATACTCGAGCGCATCCAGCGCGATCGCGCAACCGTGATGCCCGGCCCGCCAACGCTGTTCCAATCGATACTGAGCTTTGCGGAGCGCGAGAACTACGACATCTCAAGCCTGTGCAAAGTGACCACCGGAGCCGCGGTTATTCCGGTTGAATTGATTCGCCGCATGCGTGAGGACCTTAAAATCCAGACCATCCTCACCGCCTATGGATTGACCGAGAGCTGTGGGCTTGTGTCGATGTGCCGACAGGGTGATAGCAATGAAGTCATTGCCAACACGTCGGGGCGCGCCATCGACGGCGTCGAGCTGGCGTGCATGCTGCCGGACGGTTCGCTGGCTGGCGCCGGTGAGAGCGGTGAAGTGGTGGTGCGCGGTTTTAATGTCATGCAAGGCTACTTTAATAATCAGGACGCCACCGACGACACCATTGACAGCGCCGGTTGGCTACATACCGGAGACATCGGGGTACTTGATGAGCACGGGAATCTGCGCATCACGGATCGTCTCAAGGATCTTTATATTTGCGGTGGCTTCAACTGCTATCCCGCGGAGATCGAGAACACGCTTTGCACGCATCCAGGCATTGCGATGTGTGCGGTGATCGGCATTGCGGATGAACGCATGGGCGAAGTGGGCATGGCTTGGGTTGTCCGCAACCCGGGAGCGACGCTGGATGAGGAAGCGCTCATTGCCTGGTGCCGCGAACACATGGCCAACTTCAAAGTGCCGCGTGCGATTGCCTTTGTAGATGCGCTACCGACCAATGCCAGCGGCAAGGTGCTCAAAACAGAATTACGAACGCTTGCCGCTAACGTCCAAGCACATTAATCGACTTCAGAACAGGACAACACCATGGGTATTCTCAACCTCGGATATATCGGTATCTACAGCACGGATCCGAACGAATGGTCACATTTTGGTGCTCAGGTTCTGGGAATGCAGGACGTATCCGGCACCTACCCGGGCGCCGGTGTTCGACTCAAAATGGATGCTCTGCCGTGGCGCATCTGCGTCGAGCAGCACAGTGAAAACCGCTTTGCGTTCAGCGGTTGGGAGACTGCCGACGAATCGCAGTTCAACCAAACCGTGGCGGCACTTGTCGAGGCCGGCATCAGCGTGGAACACGGCTCAACCGAGGACCTGGACGCCCGTCGCGTCCAGGGTCTGGCGCGTTTCAGCGATCCGTCGGGCAATCAGCACGAGATCTACTGGGGTCGTATCACCGACTATAGCCGTCTGGTATCACCCGTCGGTGTCAGCGGTTTTGTGACCGGAGCAATGGGACTTGGTCATGTCGTGTTACCGGCCACGGAGTTCGACGCGACCGCCGCTCTGTTCATCGACACCCTCGGATTCGGCATCTCTGACACCATGCGCCTGAAATTCACCGACGATCCGAACGAGCCGGTCAAACGCCTGTGGTTCCTGCACTGCAATCAGCGCCATCACAGCCTTGCATTGTTTGAGATGGAGAACCCGGTTGGTTGCGTGCACATGATGGTGGAAGTACCCACGGTCGATGAAGTCGGGTACGCGAACGATCGTCGAATCGCCAACAACGTCAAGCTCTCGGCGACACTCGGTCGTCACATGAATGACCACATGGTGTCGTTTTACATGAAGACGCCCTCCGGATTCGACGTTGAATTTGGCGCTGAGGGTCTGACCATCGACGATTGGGGTACGCATGCGGTCACCGAAAGCTCGGTCGTCAGCCTGTGGGGACATGATTTCTCGGTGGGTTTCGATGCGCCCTAATGCAAATGAATGATGCGTCGACGATTGGCGCTCTGGCACAGTCGCAACACACAGTCAGTAAAAATTATGAGGATACTGCGATGCAGATGATTACCGACGAAGCCTTCAACATCATTGCCGCTAACGCTGCAGCGGGACGTGCCAATCGCCACGTTCTCCCGGAGTCGATCAAAGCGCTTGAAGATTGCGGTTTTATGCGTGCGTTCCTGCCAAAGAAACTCGGTGGACTTGAGGCAACCCCGCAAGCGTTTTTCCGGGCGCAGATCCGCATCGCCGAGGCCGACATGAGCACGGCCTGGGTTGCCGGCATCATCTCGATTCATGCGTTTCAGATCGCACTCATGGATGAACGCGCGCAGATTGCCGTCTACGGTGACAATCCAAACACCCGTGTGTGTAGCTCCTACAACCCGGTCGGCGCCAAAGCGGAGAAGGTCGATGGCGGCGTCATGGTCAGTGGTCGTTGGGGCTGGAGTTCCGGAAGCGGTCACTCTACGTGGGCATTGCTCGGCGGTGTGATCCCCGGCGAGGGCTATCGCACCTTTTTGATCCCGAACAGCCAGTATCGTATCGAAGATACCTGGAACGTGATGGGGCTGCAGGGTACCGGCTCGAATGACGTAGTAATTGATGAGCCTGTTTTCGTTCCCGATTACATGACCCACAAGCGCGATGACGGCTTCAACTGCAAGCATGAGCAAGACAGCGCTATGTACAACATGCCCTGGGCTCAAGGCTTTATCCGTGTGGTCAACACACCCGCTATCGGCGCGCTGAAGTCAGCCCTGAAGTGTTTCATCGAATCGCGCACCGGCGCCAGTACCGATCCAACAAAACTGGCAACCGATGTTGAGACCCTGACCCGAATCGCCGAGGTTCAAAACATTATCGATGAGTGCGAAACCGTTCTGTTCAAAAATTTTGATGAAATGGAAGCCTGCAACTGGGAGCCGACGATTGAGCAACGCGTCCTCTACCGCTATCAGGCAAGTCTCGTGATTGAAAAGGCGATCAAGGCAATCGACTTGCTGTATGACGTCGCGGGCGGTCGTTCGGTCTTCAATAATCATCCGATGATGAATTACTGGCACGACATTCACATTGCCCGTGCCCACGTTGCCAACAGCCCGGTGAGCTTTGCGCGCAACCTTGGGGGCGTTATGGCAGGCGCAGACAACAGCGACCAATTCATCTGATCGGGAGATCGCTGATGGCAACTCTTCTGCCTGAAGGAAACCACGTCCAGCTAGACGACACGATGTCGGTTCACTATCTGGATTTTCCGGCTGAGGGCGCAGCTGACGGCCAGACCATTGTCATGATTCATGGCAGTGGTCCCGGCGCGAGCGGTTGGAGCAATTTCAAACAAAACGTGGCCCCGCTAACAGCAGCCGGACACCGCGTGGTCATCTATGATCAACCGGGCTACGGCTTCACCAGTAAACCTACTGACGCGATATACGACCTCGACTACTTCTGCAAATACCTTGGCGGCCTGCTTGATCATCTGACGATCAAGAACTGCTGCCTGGTTGGTAATTCGCTGGGTGGGGCAGTCGCGATCGGTTTTGCGCTGGCAAACCCTGAACGCGTCAGCAGTCTTATCCTGATGGCCGCGGGCGGACTTGAGGAGCGCGAGGTCTACTTCCGAACCGATGGCATTCAGGCTATGGTGAAGTACCCAATGGGCTCACCCGAGTTCACGCGTGACGTGCTCCAGCAACTGCTCAAACTGCTCGTTCATGACCCGGTCCACATCACTGACGCGCTGATTGATGAGCGCTGGGAAATTCTGCAACAACAAAACTCCCAGGTGTTGGTGTCAATGTCGATACCCAACTTGTGCGACCGACTGGGCGAATTGCAGTGTCCGATTCTGGGTTTCTGGGGCACGGAGGACAAATTCTGTCCGGTCTCAGGCGCCGAACATCTCTATCGCAATTGCGCTAACGTGGAAGTCAATGTTCGCTCCCGCTGCGGACATTGGGTTATGGTGGAGTACGCCGATGACTTCAATCGCCAAAGCATTGATTTTCTGAGACGCGAGCGCCATGGCTGAGGCGATGGGCAAACTCGAATATCCGGACATCCATCCGAAAGAGGATGACAGTCTTGGAAGTTCGCCTATAGAATTGAGGCATCCTACGCATAACACTGTTTCCGAACCTGTTCCAATGCTGGACTCTGTGACTATCACGTCCTACAGCGCGCTGCTCTCGCACCTCTATGATGGCCATCTCGAGGAGGACCCATACAGCCAGTTTTTGGACCAGCTGCGGACCGCTCTCGAGTTGAGCTTTGCATCCATCACGCTGCGTGAGCCTGTGGACGCGGATGGCGGGCTGCTCTTTGTATCGAGCGATGTACTGCAAAAAACCTATGTGGACGATCATTCGAACCCCTACACCGACCGCTATTACACCTCCAATGTGATGAGTAACCTGCCCTGGCGGGAGGTCGTGACGCTGGACGAGTGCATGTCATACAGCCAACTTGAAGAGACCGATATCTACCGGGTTTGTATGGAGCCGGTGAATATCTATCACATGGCTGGCATCGATCTTCGTAATGCGAATGGCCAGCGCTTTTCAGTGCGTTTTTGTCGCCCGCGAGACGCGCATAATTTCACGCCGGAAGAACGCGCCTTTCTAAAAGATCTGGGCGGTCATATCCAGCGGGCCGTCTCCAACGGTATGCAATTGATCCAGCTGGATAATGAGCGCCGTTTATATGCACGCACGATATCCGGACGATCGATTGGCATTATCACGCTCGACGAGCGGGCGCGAATAATCAACTGCAATCAGGCTGCCAACGAGATTATCGCGGCCAAAGATGGCATCAGCATTGTTAACGATCAGTTGATGCTCAACAGTGATCGATCGCGCAGCAAGTTTGGCGGCTATGTCGAAGAGATTATTCGTGCGCAACGACAGCAGGAGACACCCACTGTCAACGCGATGACCGTGGAGCGTCCCAGCGGAGAGAAGGAATATGAGCTGCTGATCAAACCGCTGTCGGTTGATCGCAATGTGGAACCGGCGCATACACCGTACATGATGGTCTTCATCAGTGACCCGGCAAAACGCTACGAGGTCGACATCCGCATGCTGACGCTGCTGTATGAATTGACCCGCGCTGAGGCGATGCTCGCGAAACACCTCGCGAGCGGCCTGACGTTGGATCAGTGCTCGGCTGAACTTGGCATCGCGCGTAACACGGCGCGAGCGCAGTTGCGATCGATCTTTGCAAAGACCGGCGTGACCCAACAGTCGATGCTGGTAAGTCTTATTCTCAAGAGCTTGGCAGCGATTTCCTGAGCGTACACCGCTGCGACGCACTACTAATTCGAGGCACGGAACTATGGCAAAAGCATCCGAGTATGGTCTGGGACCGTCAACGTTTCCGAGAGGCTGGTTCGTTGTGGCCGAAGCGACCGAACTCGATACACAACCGCTGCCGCTGCATTTCTTCGGACAGGATTTCGTCTTGTACCGGGGGCAGCATCGTCAGCCGATTATTCTGGACGCCTACTGCGCCCATATGGGCACGCATATGGCTTGTGCACGAAGCGCGATGCTGGTGCAAAACGGCGAACAAATTGAGGGCGACAATATTCGTTGCCCGTATCACGGTTGGCGCTACGGTGCCGATGGAAAAGTTAACCACATTCCCTATTTTGACGGCCCTATTCCCGCGGCGTCCGCCATTCGCTCGTACCCGGTGCAAGAAGTGATGGGCTGTATCATGATGTGGTTCGACCCCGAAGGTGGCGATCCTGACTATGCGCCGCCGTTTCTAAAAGAATGGGATGATCCGCGGTGGGTTCGCTGGTCGCTCGACCATCTGGGCGAACTGCATATTCACCCGCAAGAAATTCTCGACAATATGTCGGATATCCGCCATCTCGGACCGACCCATGGCGCGCCTTGCGAGTATTTTGAAAACGAATATCGCGACCACTTGTTGATTCAACGTCAGGGCGGCTTTCATAAGACCTACGCCTGCCTGCTGAACACGGTCACGTGGTACACCGGGCCCGGCGTGCTGCTCTCGAAACAGCAGTTTGGTGATGTGCTGACCTACGAGATGATCGCAAACACGCCTGTCGATGATGGGGTTGTCAAAGTCTGGCATGGCTGTCTGAGCCTGGCCTCCAGGGATATCCCCAGTGAAGAAGATCTGGAGGTTGCTCGCCAGATTCAGGCTGGCGCTTTGCAGGCGTTTTCGTCTGACTTTGAAATCTGGAAACACAAACGACCCGCACTCAAGGTCATGCAATTACCAACGGACGGTCCGTTCGGAAAAGGACGCAAGTGGTACTCGCAGTTTTATGAGCGTCGGGACGGAGCAGGCGCTATTCAGGCGGCTGTGAACGGGGTGCAGCATACCCGTAACGTCGATCATCCGACCGCTGAATTACGCGAACTGGAGCGCGGTATTTTCGAGTAACCGCGACATGGCAGGCAACTCACGCCAATAACCCAAAACAACGAACCTGGAGCACGCATGAGCTGGTACACCGGCGATACATTTTACGACACCCTGTTGATCATCGGCTTTGTCTACGCCCTGCTGGTGTTCGTTTCAAGCTTTTTTGGAACTGCGGCCTACGGCGGTCGTTTTGGCACCGGCAAGCGCGCCAAGGGGCTTAAACTCGGCGCCAAACAAGGCTGGGTGCTTATGGAACTACCCGGACTGATTGTATTCCCGGTTGTGTTCTTCATGAGTCCGAATTGGAACGCACCGGTGCCATTGTTCTTTCTCGCGATCTGGATGATTCACTACAGCAACCGGGCGCTTATTACACCGCTGTTGATGCGGGTCCAGCCGGGATCATCGGCCAGCTTCTCGTTTAATGTGGTGATTGCCGGTTGGATAACGCTGTTCCTGCATGGCTACTTCAACGCCGCGTACCTTGCCAACTATGGAACCCAGTACACCGTCGAGTGGTTCAATGACCCACGGTTTATGATCGGTCTGGCGATTTATCTGTGCGGCTTTACGTTGAATATCCACTCTGACCGCATTCTGCGTAATCTGCGCTCGCCCAACCCGTCACCGGACGAGCCGCGCTACAAGATTCCGTACGGTGGTTTTTTCCGCTGGGTCACCTGCCCTCAGTATCTGGGCGAGGTCCTCTCTTTTGTCGGCTTTGCGGTGATGACATGGAACCTGGGGGCTGTGTTTGTGCTTGCCATGACTGTCGGCAACCTGGTTCCTCGTGCGGTGTATACGCATCGATGGTATCGGAAGAACTTTGCTGAGTATCCGCCCGAGCGCCGCGCGATCATTCCCTATTTGTTCTGAGCACAACCGCGGCAGGGTATGCGTACCCTGCCGTTGTCCGGTCATCACTATCGGTTATTGAAACTGCTTTAGTGACTCGAGACGCTGCTGTGCCTCGGTCATGATCGCCTCAATCAGCTCAGCCACCGGTGGCAAATTATCAATGCAGCCGGCGATCTGACCGCTCGGCAGAATGCCTTCATCCGGATGACCGTTGACCATCGCCTCCTGGATCATCATTGGTGCATTACCGGCCATCAGCGTCTGTGCGAAGCTCATGCCATTGTTCTGCTTCATTTTCCAGGCACCGGCAAGCATTGGCAGCAACGATGCGCCGGTCATCTTGGTAAACGCAAGCCCGTTACGAACGGCCATCCACAACATGCCCAGCGCCGAGGTCGTTTCCAAAGCCTTCAAGCAGGGATTGTAGATCATGCGTTGCGGCATTCCGTCCAAACGGCTGCTCACGATGATCTGCTCGGCGTTGGCTTTGACATAGTGGGCCTTGGTGTTGACGGGAACCGGTGACTCTTGCGTCATCAGAAAGCGCGTTCCCATGGCGATACCGGCGGCGCCATAGGCAAGCGCGGCGATCAGGCCTCGGCCATCCTTGTAGCCACCGGCGGCTACAACCGGTACATCAAGCGCATCGACCACCTGCGGTAACAGGATATTACTGGCAACCTTACCGGTGTGCCCCCCACCCTCTGAGCCCTGAACAACGACCGCATCCGCGCCCATTTCAACCGCTTTGATCGCATGTTTGAGCGCGCCGACGGTGGGAATGCAGACTATGCCCGCATCCTTGAGTTTTTTGATCATGGCTTTATCCGGAGAGCGGCTGTAACTTACCGCGCGCACGCCATGTTCGATGCAGATATCGATAATCTCCATCGCGCCGGCCGAGTACATGTGGAAGTTGACTCCGAACGGCTTCTCGGTGCGGCGTTTGATCGCCTCGATGCCTTCTCGCACCTCTGCCGGCGTCATCACCGCGCCGGCGAGAAAGCCAAAGCCGCCGGCTTCGCACGTCGCCGCAACCAATGCCGGGTCAGCAACCCAACCCATCGCTGTCTGAATAACCGGGTATCGACACCCGAGCAATTCGGTTAACGCAGTCTGCATGAACACTCCCAGTGACAGTCTTCGATCACTGCAGAGTATTCACACCAAAAGCAATACCGGCAAACTCCATTGGGACTATATGGGTTCAGCGCTGATCGATTCGGCTCAGCGTGTTCACGCCGTTGACGTAGCGCCCGACATACATACCGTAACGCCCGCTATGATGATCTTTGAAAAAGCAGTGTAGCGCCTCAGCGACCTGCGGATAAGCGTACTCGGACCAGGGCGCATCCGTCTCGTTGAAAAACGCAATCTCTGCGGCTTCGGCGGTAACGTGACAGTCAGGGCAGTCCAACTTCCCGTAATACACCAGATACACTTCGCTGATTTCAGGCAAAGAGCCAACCAGAAACAGATTCAGATCCTTTGGATCAATCCGTGCGCCGGTTTCCTCAAATAATTCCCGCGCTGCGGCCTGCTCGGGCGACTCGCCACTTTCCAGAAATCCGGTCGGCATTGCCCAATAACCCTGCTGCGGTGGTGTTCCACGTTTGATCCAGAGCGCTCGATCTTCCCAGGTCGCAATGCAAGCGACGAGAATTTTGGGATTAACGTAATACACAAAACCACAGGCCGGGCACACCGGACGCGCCCGGTGATCTCCGGGCGGAACGCTCTGCTCAAGCGCGCTTGCGCAATCAGGACAGAACCTCGGGGTTGAGACAGGCACGGGCTTGGGCTCAGCTGTTGAACTTCACGTCGCGCTTCTCTACAAACGCATCGCGCGCCTCTTGCGAGTCTTTGTCTGTGTAAGCCTGCAACGTGAAGCCCTGCTCCCAGCGATACTTATCTTCGAGGTTACCGTCTTCGATCCCGTTCAGCGCTTCTTTGGCCAGGACAATCATCGGGCTGCTTTTTTCGGCGATCTTGGCAGCGATGGACATCGCACAGTCGCGCAGGTCGGCAAGATCCACCACACGCTCCACGGCACCAAGCCGATGCGCTTCATAGGCGTCGATAAAGTCGCCGGTGAAATACATATAGCGAACCTTCTGCACCGGGAACATGCGCTGCAGATGTGCGCCGCCGCCCATCGCGCCACGATCGACCTCAGGAACACCAAAGCGCGCGCAGCTGGAGGCCACGATGATATCGGCCGCTCCGGATATGCCGATGCCGCCACCGAGAACGAATCCATGGACGGCTACGATCACCGGCTTCGGGTTGCGATGTATCGCCTCAAAGGTGTCGTAATTACCCTTGTTTACCGACACGATGCGGCTGCTGTCGGCGGCGAGCTCCTTGATGTCCACGCCCGCGCAAAAGCCTTTACCCTCAGCGCGAATCACAATGACCCTGACATCGGACTGCTCGCCCAAGGCCTTGAGGTGCTGGGCTATCGAGGACCACTCCGCAGAGTTAAACGCATTGACCGGTGGCTTGTTAAAAACAACCTCGGCAATGCCGTTCTCAATATGCGTACTGAAGGCCATAGTCTTATCCTCTTGTATTAGGCGTGCTGACTCGAACAGGACAGAACTTCGCCGGTCATGTAACTGGAGTAATCTGATGCCAGAAAAATCATCACGTTCGCAACTTCCCACACCTCGGCCCCGCGCCCATAGGCTTCGCGTCCCTCAAGCTCGGCCAGCAATTGCTCAGACGCAGACTTTTTGAGCATTGCATGTACGGCGAGCGAAGGCGATACCGCGTTGATACGGACTCCAAACTCGGCTGCTTCCAAGGCGGCACATCGCGTTAAGGCCATAACCCCCGCTTTTGCGGCGGCATAGTGCGCCTGCTCCTTCTGCGCGCGCCAGCCAAGCACAGAGGCATTGTTCACAATGACGCCGCCTTTGCCGTGCGCTTTCATCACACGCATCATGTAACGCGTCATCCGCATGGTACCGTTAAGCGTTACATCGAGCACAAGATTCCAATCCTTGTCCTCCATATCAACCAGTGCCTTGGACGTACCCAGACCTGCGTTATTGATCAGAATATCCACGCCACCCAGCACATCCTCGGCAAAATCGATCAGCGCTTGAACCTCTTCCTCGACCGCGACATTGCAGGTTTTACCCCACACCAAATCGAGACCGGTCTCAGACTTCAGCTTTTCCACCGAGGCCGCCAGACGTCCCTCATGGATATCACTGATGACAATTGATCGGCAACCCTCCTCGATCGCCCGCTTGGCCGCTGCGAAGCCTATGCCAGCGCCAGCCGCCGCGGTTATCAGAACCGAACGGCCAGCCAGCAGTTGATGTCCCTCGACATAGGTGGGGTTGTGAATATCCATTCGCGTTCTCAATGTTTTTGACTCTTGGCTGGTGATTATCAGGCGGCTCAAGCGCTTGTTTCATCATCCAGCAGGACTATAAGCCTTATCCGCACTGAACACCGTTCATTCGGCCTGCTCACTTGTATATAGCGCCAGCACCTCATCCAACACGGGCGGTGCAAACGTTCGGCGGATGGTAATTGCATAAAAATCGCCATGAACATTCGGCAACGTTTGATACTCCTTGAGCACTCCCTGAGCGATCTCATCGCGCACGACCACAGTGGGCAAGACCGCAAGCGCGCCGCTGTTACGCGCAAGCAATCTGAGCATGGCCATGTCATTTGATTCGGCTTGAATATCCGGGGTGAACTGCCAGCGCGTGCAGAGGCCCTCAAATGCGCGACGGATTTCATTATCACGGGTGGGCACTACCCAGCGCGCCGAGCGATACGCCTTGGGCGATTTGGATTTTTTTATCGCGCCCGGTGGACCGACGATCGACACTGATTGCACCGATAAGAGCTGACTCTGCCAAATCTGTTCATCGGTTCCCTGCACGTCGGCATTGGTTAACGCGACATCAAGCTGGTGACGAGACAAGCCGTCCAGCAAACCCTCCAGGCTGTCTGTGGTGATGCTCAACCGAACATTGGTGCGATTGAACAATGGTGCAATGAAACCATCCATAAAATTACGTGACAGTGTCGTCAACATACCAATCCGCAACGTCTGCTCATCGGATTCGATACCGTGGCGGATCAACGACTCGAGCTCTTCGCCCTTGGTGAATATATCGTTCGCGTAGCGCATCAACCGGCGACCGGCATCGGTCACCACCAAACGGCGACCACGTCGGTCAAACAGCTGCGCACCAACACTTTCCTCAAACTGCCGGATCTGGGACGAGAGTGCCGATTGCGAAACCGGTATGGATCGGGCCACCTCGCTGAGATTGCCCTCCGAGGCAACACGCCAAAAGTAGTACATGTGTCGATAATTCAAGCGCGACATAGCAGTTCTCTTTTATATATGGTTTGAATATATATTATCTATTTTACAAAAGTATCGCAGATCATAACAATGCCCCCGACAACTACTCTGGAGCGTGACATGACTCAACTACACTTTTTAACGCAACTGTCGGTAGCGTTACCGGCGTTGCACGTGGTGGCAGCAGCCATCGCGCTGCTGGCGGGCAGCGAGCGAATTCGGTTCTACCTGAGTTCCGCAGCGCTGGGCGCTGCCAGCATCAATGCGGTGCTGATTCTTGCGCTGCCAGCAGCGAGCAGCGGATCGTCCTTTAGCGCTGTATTTTCGTTGCTGATCGCGTTTCTCGGCCTGATCATTATCCGCTTCTCCGATACCTACATGCGTGGCGAACAACGCGCTAACTGGCATGCGATGTTGTTGCATACAGCTCTGGCCGCCGTAGCAACCGTTGCGATTGCCGATCATCTGCTGCTGTTTCTGATCGGTTGGGTGGGCATCAGCCTGGTTCTGAACGAACTGTTGCTGTTTTATCCTGAGCGACCGCGGGCAATCATTGCCGCGCACAAGAAGTTTCTGTTTGCCCGTCTGGCAGAGCTATCACTGCTGTGCGCGTTTCTTCTTCTTGCGCAACAACACCAAAGCTGGCAACTGAGCGAGATTCTGGCGGCGTATCCCGCCGAATTATCGACTCGCGAGCACATCGCAGCCAGCCTGATCGCCCTCGCCGCCCTGATCAAATGCGCCCAGCTGCCCATGCATGGCTGGCTGATGCAGGTAGTTGAAGCGCCCACACCGGTTTCGGCCTTGTTACATGCGGGTATTATCAACCTCGGTGGCTACCTTTTAATCATGACCGCGCCGTTATTCAGCTCATCAGAGCCGGCCCAATGGCTGGTACTCGTGGTAGCGGGTCTGAGCATGATGATCGCCGCGTTGATCACCGCTACACGGGTTTCTATCAAGGTCAAACTGGCATGGTCAACCACTGCGCAGATGGGGATGATGCTGGTTGAATGTGCGTTGGGCCTTTACCAACTGGCTATGCTCCATTTGGTTGCCCACGCCTGCTACAAAGGCTACCTGTTTCTGCGATCTGGCTCCGCGGTTGAATACTATCTGGACGCCAAGCACGCAGGACAGCGCGCCACCGTTAATCGCGACTGGGTCTTCGCCATTGCGATCGCCATTCCACTCGTTGTTTTGGTGTCGAATCTGGTGGGTTCTAACGGCGTGCTCAGTCCTTGGTTATTCCTGTCGGCCATGGCGATTGCGATTCTCACCGAGCGCGGCGTATCCGGCACCCACCAGAATCGAACCGAAGCGGTTGTCATCGCGGTCCTGATGGTCGGCGCTTACGCGGCCCAAAAAACCGTGTTCGCCTCAGTGGCGAATGAATT